>Ga0126342_10003408_pt1 | contig 26234 bp, 23 predicted proteins | sample Cyp1metagenome_FD_92528 | JGI IMG/M metagenome (GOLD analysis project Ga0126342, IMG submission 92528) | Coral microbial communities from Lord Howe Island, Old Settlement Bay, Australia - Cyphastrea 1 metagenome | ecosystem: Host-associated > Invertebrates > Cnidaria > Coral ...
GCAACGCAGCAGACTGTGGACTTTGAGAGCAAGTGGTATCAACAAGCTGCGGCGATTAGGGAGAAGCACAAAGTCTCTCTGAGTTTCAAACCGTGCGCTGTTTATTGTTGTTTGTTTTGTTTACTGTTTTTTTATTGTTTTTATTTTGTTTTTTTGTTTTTTTCGTTTGTTTTTTTTGGGGGATTGTTTTTTTGGATTGTTTTTGTTTTTGTATTTTTTTTGTTTTCTTTAATTCTTTGCTGGTTTCCAGTAAAATGAAGCCTTTTACGTCATAACCCTAGCCACACTGCCTTGTTGGTGCTTCAAAGGAGGGTCGGCGGCACCCGGGCGTTAGCCCATTCTATAAGTTTGGGTTCCTCTGCCCATTCATGTATTGCTCAGAGGGGGTTCCAGTTTTGATCCCTCCTGAAGTAAAGTTGAAGTTAAGATCCTGTTCCATATATTGGCCAGAAGGGGTGGCAGTTTTGATCTCTCATGAAGATAATTTGAAGTTGAGATATGTTAAAGTCCTTGTCAATATATTGGCCAGAGGGGGTGGCAGTTTGATCCCTCATGAAGATCAGTTGAAGTTAAGATCCTGCTCCATACATTGGCCAGAGGGGGTGGCAGTTTTGATCTCTCATGAAGATAAATTTAAGTTAAGATCCTGTTCCAACTGGCCAGAGGTGGTGGCTGTTTTGATGCCTCATGAGGATAATTTCAAGTTAAGATCCTATTCAATATATTGGTCAGAGTTGGTGGCAGTTTTGATCCCTCATGAAGAATAAGTTTAGGTTACTATGCCCATCAATGTATTGCTTGCAGTGGGTAGCAGTGTTGACCCCTCCTGAAGTAAAGTTGAAGTTAAGATCCTGTTCCATATATTGGCCAGAGAGCGTGGCAGTTTTGATCTCTCATGAAGATAATTTGAGGTTAAGATCCTGTTCCATGTATTGGCCAGAGGGCGTGGTAGTTTTGATCCCTCATGAAGATAAGTTAAAGTTAAGATCCTATTCCATATATTGGCCAGAGGGGGTGGCATTTTTGATCGCTCATGAAGATAATTTCAAGTTAAGATTCAAGATCCTATTCAATATATTGGCCAAGAAGGTGGTGACAGTTTTGATCCTTCATGAAGAATAAGTTTAGGTTACTATGCCCATCAATGTATTGCTTACAGTGGGTGGTAGTTTGGATCCATCATGAAGATAAGTTGAATGAAATTTCCTTCCAATATATTGGCCGCAGGGGGTGGATTGGATTCCTCGTCAAGATAGGTTGAAAGACATCATAACTTGATCATTACTCTTGTCCGTGTCCCAAGTGTGCATGATGTTGCTGTGAATATGACATCATATCTGTCACCTTACAAGCAACCCTAAACTGCATGGCTCTGAACCATGGAGTAGTTTCTGAATCCCCAAAGTTTCTGAATCCTCAGAAGTAGTTTCTGAATCCGACGAAATAGTTTCTGAATCCGACGAAATAGTTTCTGAATCCAACAAAATAGTTTCTGAATCCGACGTAGTAGTTTCTGAATCCGACGAAATAGTTTCTGAATCTCACGGGTAGTTTCTGAATCCAACGTGCAGTTTCTGAATCTCAACAGTTTCTGAATCCAGTGACCAGTGGAGTTTCTGAATCCGACTTTGTTCGCTTCACCACCACTGACACAAAGGCCGAAACCTATTAAGAAAGAATTGAGAAGCTCAGCAGTAGACTGCATCGGGAAAGCCCCAATGTTTTCTCACAGAAAAAAACACAAAAAAAAACATACAAAAACGTTGGCTTGGCTAGCCTCCTTCAACTTGATCTGGTAGACATGCTGATTCCGACAATTGTGAAGAGGGATGGACTTGCGCATGGTTCAAAAAAATGATTTTGGCCAAGTACAGCCCCTATCAAAAGGTTCTTGACTGGCAAAGCCTATCCTAGTCCTTGAATGGTTGTTCTGGTCATTCTGGTCCAATTCGTGTTGGGTTTTCCACAGATTGGCTTTCTGGGGGGTCTCTCGACTGTAAGACACCTTTAGTCTTGAATGATAATAATTGTGTTCACGTCTGTGTTCAGGTCCAAGACTCAGCCACAAATCTCAAGTGGACACATCACGGCGAAGCAAAAAACACATCAAAACGGGTTGAAACTCAAAACATATCACACCACCATACTAGTATCGGCAAGGCAGGCCGTGTGCTTTTTTGCACCGAGCTCAATCACACAAGCCTGTGCATCAGGCGGTGGGGTACCTCAGAGGTTCACGTGGCAAAAGGCCTTGTTCACAGTTCACAAGGATTCATGGTGGCTAACGCAAAAAAGCAAGTCTCTAGGCGTGCGACGGCCGCAAGTCTGACTCCTCGCAGTTCTTTGTAATGTACGTGCCATCCTCAGCTTGGCCTCGACTCAACAGGCTCAACAATTGTGGCATCTCGCTTCCTGAGGAAAGGGCCGAGGTAGACAGTGTAGAGAGGCCCCAAAGCTGTCAGGAACACCTGGCCGAGCTCAAAGTAGTCCGCCCCTCTGAACTCTGCAGTGATAGCTTTCCAATTTGTTACATCCCTCTTGTGCGACTGTATGCTTTCTGATACTTCCAACATGGCTATCAGTTTTCTCCCACAGAAGAACTGGTTCCTGGTGACTTTTTGGCTCCTCTATGCCATGGTTCTGAGGTTCTGTTGCCCTTGCATTCCATGCCTCCAAGATGTAGCATCCAGATTCCTGTCTGTAGGATGTGTCACGACAGCCCAGAATGTGGGTCAATATTGGCTTCACAACGCATGGATCAAAGGATCGAAAGCGGTGCCTCGCCACTGGACCGTGTCACAATTGCATTTTGCCCTGCAAACAGCTCTGGCTTCAGCAGTGCCAGCAAGCACTCGAGTATCTAGATGTATCTAGTCTACGTGAAAGCTGAGTCAACGTGCCAGTGCCTGCAGCGAATGTCGCAGGGGGATATGAAAAGCCATCAAACTCTCCAGTCGGAGGTGGAGGCACTGCCATGACAACCTACGGCGCAAAAGTGTGCAAAAAGTCCAAAAGCTTGACAAGGGCTCAAGTGATATGCATCAAATCATCGCAGAATATCACATGTCATCAGAAAGTTCCACTTCTGCAAAAATCAGGCGATAGAGTCAGATAGTCAACTCCCCTCAGCATATCTCAGCATCCCACTCCGATGGAATTCAGTTCTTCTTGTCGAGCCTAAGACTGTTGAAACATGTTGAGTATATTCAGATCAGAGATGCCATTCTTAGGCACAGCAGAGTCGTCCTCAGAGCTGCACAGCAGCAATCGCTGCGCCTTCCTCCAAACGCCTTCGATCATCTTCGTGCATGTAGGTGCCGTCGGTGCCTAGAAAACCACTCTGACATACGTGGGTGACCCGCTGAAAATGAGGTGTACACCAGAACTGCATTTCCATCCTTGTGGTGAAAATGACAATAAACAACGGTATACTACGGACAAAGCATGGTCGTACTTGTAGCCAAGTGGCCAGAATCTTCTTGACGCTCTTCAACAGGAAAATACCTGTTGCCATCCAAGATAGCAAAAACAAAAAAAAAACCTGAAAGACAGTTCGAGCGCACGAAAAGGATACCATCATCCCAGCAAAAATGCCATCCGGGCAGGTCAGTTGGAGCACCTCCATGGCAATCGGTGCCATCTTTTCTCGCTGTCCCATGCCACAACTGAAGTTGACGGCAACAGCACCTATCTAGACTATAATACAGCGGGTAACGGCTAGCAGTTAACAGTTGGGCCTGTCCATCAGGCGTGCTCACGTTGAAATTGAGCCCTGGGCCAACACCTTCAGGGACTTCCACCTTCGCAGTTGCGTAGACTCACCAACTTTCACGATGCGTGACGACTGGAGAAGACGCCTGCAGAGTCACTGGCCCAATTTCCTCTGCCATTGCAAAGACAGTGGCACCAAGCGTGGTTCTAACCGTGGTAAAGTGTGACTTGGCGCTTAATGGGTTGAACTGGTTCGGGGTGGGTGGAGGCAACTGGGTGGATGTAGATTAATGTAAATAAAAGGTTGGATGTGAGTATATGGGGGGCTGATGGCAAATGGAACTCATTGAATTGAGCGGTGTGGTGCTTTGCTGAACGTGCTTCGGTTGTTGATGTCCGAATTGTCTGGGCTTTCATAAATCACCGGAATGCAACAATGCAACATGGGTCACCCAAGATCCCTCTGGAGTTTTTTTAGAGTCTGAGTTTATCTTTTTGGACCTTTTTGGTGTGGTAATCCTCCTTTGTGTCACCTGCTGCCAGGTGTTTCCTTAGACTTTAGACGCAACTTTGCTCTGTTCCAATTTGATTCTAACTTCTTTTGAAATCATTGTCTTGCTGTGAACAACCATGTCACAAAGGCAACGTGGGCAGTTTGGGCAGTTAGTGCAGCAACAGCAATCTCATGAGCTTGGTGTTCTGCAGCTGCTGCTGATGCTCATCCTACGGTCCCCTCTTTTTGGCTCGCCACCACATGGAGAAGCCGCTCAAAGGGCACTGCAAAGGCTAGAGGAGCCTTGCCACAGGGTCTGACATCCGGAACAAGCAATGCACCAGAAGAATCGATGGGCATGCAAACCAAGTACTATCATGTACTATCAATGAAATAGTTGAAGAGAACATTGCTGCAAGCCATGTTTACTACCGCCAAAAATAGAGAAGATTCCATAAGATTCCTACAATTTTCCCTTCAAACAGTTCTGGGACGGTCATCTTGAAGGATCAGTCCATCATTTGTGTAAGGAAATGGGCCATGGGTTTACTCCGAGTCATCCATCTCGTATTGCAAACACATAGACTCCCGTCCTGCTCGGATGCAGGGACGGAGCCTGAGGGCCTGGGAAAGCAGAATCATGGAGGTGATGAGGGGATGAATAAAGACTAGTACGCCATCCTTATCATCATGGACATTAGGATGTTCATTGTTGTTGTTGTTGTTGTTGTTGTTAGCAGCAATACGAGTAATTATTTCTAGTATCATTATCAGATTATCAGATTATCATTGTGTCTTGCTGCGATGCATTCTGCACATTTCCATTTCCAATCATTCGAACCCTTGGAAGGATTGGGACCATGGATGTGTGGACCGAAAATTCTTGCACAATCACTGCAGTGACTGCCCTTACAACCTTTCAATAATACTGTGAAAATCAAGCATTCCATTGTGACCGAGCTGCATTCCGACCACAAAAAGACGGAATCGATTCAGGTTGTAAACACCTGGCTGCACGAAATACCTGCAACAAATGTATCTAAATGTGTCTGATTATCTGTGCTTCTGCTCAAGCTGTGCTTTGGCGAGATCGCGCACGCGTAGATGATGGCAGTGTGGCTCGTGTTTGGAGGTCTCACAGTCCAAGCATGTCATGTCCACCAGAATCAACGACTTATCACAGGCAGCTTCCACTGTCACTGAGGGCCAAGCAAGCTGATGATCTCTGATCGCTCGCAACCAATCCACGCAATGTCTGCTGAGGACTCCTCAAAATAAAATGAAAAAAGTCTCCATTTCACAACCCACGTTCCAGAGAAATCACACTGTGAAATCAATAAGCTTTGGACTGCCACAAAATAGAAGGACACTGACCCAGCCATTGACCTGGCGATCGCATGGATGGTGCATTTATAAAGACATGGCTGAAGCACTTCACAGCTCCACTTGGCATCGCACGCGTTGCGGATTCGCACCGTCACGGGAACCAACAAATCCGGCGCCTGGCAGCCAACATCACAGACACTTTGCAAAAAGCTGTCTGAGCTTCGAAAGAGACACGCTGAAGAATCTGACCAACATGAAAAAAATATGCAAAATGCATTTGTTGATGCCAAGAATTGACATCAGCTGGCCATCTCTGCGACTTCCGGGGCCAGCAAATGGAGGTCAAGCGGACACGGTGGCGCTTCAGGACCTGGAGCTCAGTTCTTAACCCCCCATGGTATCCATGGTGTCGAACTTCCAGATTTGGGTTCAACGTGGGTTGAGCTCCTGTGTCTTCAAAAGTCTTCAAACACTCGGCAACTTTGGTTTTGCATTGAGAGATTTGACTTTCAACTTTCTGTACCACCGTTTTCGGATTTCACCGCTTGCATCCAGGCCACGTTCGAGGGGCACTTGGAGGGCGAAAGCCTCACCGGTACGATCTGCGCGATCTCCTTGTTGCCATTGAGCTACCAAGTCGACTGTTTCGGGACAGGGCTCCTTCTCTCGTCCTCAATTCCAACAATCAACGGCGACCTCCAATGGATCTGCATAAATCAAACTGACCCAAGTGCAGGTCCCAGACTTGAACTTCTGGATTTCTTGCGGTTTGCTTGCAGCAGTCGCAACCTAGTCATGCACGGGGAGCGCAAATCATTTCTGCTGCATTCTGCTGGCAGTTCCATTCCCGACCTCGCTGACTGTTCAGCTGGGCGTTCATCCCCCGGTCGTAAGGAGTACAGCATCTGAGCCTGGCAGCAATGCCGACATTTGATCATGCCATGCTTGAAGGGACTCAAAAAGTCTCAAAAGATCTCAAAAAACAAAAACACCTTTTTTTGTCAAAAGTCTGTGGCTGTCTAAGGCGCGGTCCATTTGACCAGGCTCAACCACAATTTCTCTGCCTGACCCCGTTTCAGACATTCCAGATCATTCCAGACTCTTCTTGTTCTTCTTTTACATATGGCACTTGAAGAACACTACCTGCTGAAATCCAGCAAATGCCTGCCTTGAAAACCACAGGCATGGAATTGCAATTGCGATGTACCCGAGAAACATTGCACTTGCTGCACCTGCAAATACTCAAGACAGGGATAGGGACATACGCAGCACATGGATAAAGGAACCACCACAGAATCAATGTGCAGTTGTTGCCTGAAGAGGCACAGCAGCTTTATTCTCCAAGTGGCAGTTGAACAGTATTCGTCCTGGAAACCAATGTAATTCTGTGAACAAGTATGGATCGGAGTGAATCATACAATCATGTGAATCATGTGCATCTCCACCCACAGCAAACTTCAGAATGTTCAGGAATATGCTTCGTCAAATCAGAACAGGTTCTGTCGACTAACTCAACCCTATCCACCGTGCACCGGTCCGTCGGAGGCATATGATGGGCTCGGCCTCCGGCAAGTCCAAAGCCGCTTGTTTGATACTGCATTTGTGGAGAACATTTGTAGCATTTGATGTGCAACAACAATATCAGATAAATTTGAACATATCTAGTATCATAATCATATATAATCATAATATATATATATAATTGTATATATATAATTGTATATATATATATATAATATATAATTGTATATACAGTATATGTATATAATTATATATATATGCAGTACAGTATGCCTGGATATCAAACAGGCGCTCAATTCTGATGCCTGGCACTCAAGGAAAGGGCTGGCTCCACGCGAGTCAGCTCCTCTGGAGGACGGGAGTCGCCTATAGGGCCTATCGACTCCATGACATGTGAACGATGTGATGACTTGCAGGGAATAGTGGGGCCAAAGTTCCTAGTACAGAGAAAGAATGATCTTTGGCATCTTCGGAAGCTTCGGTGAGAGCATCAACTTTGGCGAAAGGTTTGTGAGGCTGCAAAGAACGCAACTTGACAGAATGCGGTATCAGCGGTATCACACGACGCAGCGGACACCTTCCGATGTGCAACATGTGCAGAACATCGCAGCCCTGCCATTCCTCCAAGGTGATCCACTGCCTCTGCTCACTCTTGATCCCATCACCAACCGCCTTGCATTTCATGAAGAGCCGTGCCAGGAATTCAAGATCATAATGACGCAATCAATGGACATTAAAATTTCTATCTTCAAAAGTCTAGAGAGTGGTCCGAGCCTCTGCCAAAAGCAAATAGCGCAGCGCATGCAAACCACGAGCATTGATGCACAGGAGAACTTGGCGCAGCTGCAAAGTGCTAAAATCATATAATTACTACTCTGTCTTCTGCGGTTGCAAGTCTAATCACCACGAAGTTTTCAGGTGTCAAAACTATGGAAAAAAGGACTAGCAGAGTTTCCCTCCAGAGTACTCCAAAGGGACAGTCCCCCATCTGGCGTGTTGTACAGTAAACCGCCATAAACCGCCTATGACTCTGATGAATCATCTTCTTTGCCTTTAACTTGCTTTCAGTTCGACGGAAAGTTCCATAATTTTGCTTTCATCTAGCCCCCAAGCTCAAAAAATTGTACCAATGTGCCCAAAATGATCCGAACATGAGTCTCAGGCCTTAGAATAGGGACGGTTTTGTTTATTTCTGAATTGTAGAAATTGCAACTGGTGGTTTCTTCTAGCTCTTCCCTTGTTTTTTCAAAGTGCACAAAACCTCAAGGACAAAATCTGGCAGAGATCTTTTCTAAGGGCCCATGATCTTCTTTCGCCTTTCTACCACTTGCAACCATGGTGCATTTTGTTGATCTTGCCTTCATAAAGCCCACCAATTCGAAAACTTTAGGCAGATGTTTGCCCCAGAATGTCCTACATATCTTACATTCTGGTTGCTTCACTTTCTTTTACGTTGATTAGATATTTTTGGTCATTACAAAGCGCTCTGAAGAATTGGGCAAATCGTTCCTACAATGTTTCCGAAAATTTGAGTCTTGGGCCTCAAGTAGGGACCGTTTTGTTGGCTTCTGAGCTGAGCGAAAAGCCGAGAATGGCGGTTTCTGGCTGCTCTTCTCCTTTTTCTATTCTTACTACCCAAAATCTTGAGGAACAAAATCCAGCAGAATTAAACTGTGGAGGACCAGTGCCCCTCAGGCGTGTGCTGTCAAGTATTGTGAATACACACGGTTTTCTTTTGCCTGACTCTCGATTATGTTTTGATAGCGGATTCCAGGCTTGTGATAGTGATCACTGAACTGAGAAGCACACCTGGAACGCGAAGTTCCTTCGGGAAGGTTCCTTTCAGTCGAATGCCCTGCAAGGAACAAGCGGAAACTGGTGACTGCTTTGACTAGGGGTGGATGAATCAGCCTGGAAAGCCGGTGAACATCTCCAAATTGTGTTCCAATTGGATTATGTCCGGGTGTTGCCATCATGTACTTTACCCATCTCTACCCACTCTACCGCGCGTTTTGGAGATTCATGTTCATCCAGACCCAGATGGCCAAATGGTAGTCATCCTTGAACTCTCCGGATATTCGGCTAGCCTCGTCCCTGAAGTCGATGCTGAGGTCCTGCCAGCTGCAACTCGTCCAGCGTACGCTTCTCCGGTTCAAATTTCAGACGTATTGTTATGAAAATGTTTGATGTATAAATATATGATATATTAGATAAGCAAAAACTTCCACCGAATGACGTTCCCATCTCACCCATCTCCTCATTCCCCTCAGGTCGATCAAAGGCAACGAAGTTGGGATGAGACCTGAGCGAGGTGACAAAGTGACAAACCTGAAACAACAATGAACCGAAGCGCTGAGTTCTCTCCAAGCGACGTCGATATGTGTAGAAACGCCAAAGGGCAATCCACATTTCTCATGACGAGACTGGCAGCGCCAGGCAAACAGTTTCCATGTCATGAAACAAGGAGAGAACCCCCTCAGTGGACGGATTTGCGAGCATCACGCGGAGGCTTTACTTTCCCATCAAGCAGAAACATTCAGCAGGCTTTGCGAAGGTGCGGTTTCTGAAGAGCACAAACGGTATGCCAACAAATAAGCCACAGCGGCCTGCATTTGTGGAGCTCACCTGGTGAACTCAAATATGTGCAATCACCAAATCGCCGTACTTTTCCTAACATCCTGTGACCATATGACTTCAACATGACTTCAACATAGTGGGCTCAATGCCTTGTAGCAATTGCGCTTCTTGCGTCCCATCCATTCTCCTCAACTCAGCTTGTGTAACAATTGTCATGTTGGTATCCTTCAAAGCAGAACAGTTTCTAAGTCCCATGCAACTCTGGCAAGCCTCACGCTGCAACAGAATGCTTTGTAAAAACAATAGGAGAACAGTGCCGGTTTGTGCTAAGAATAGCTGGTGTGAGACTCCACACCATGCAAATCAGGAGATTCTCACCGTTCATCTGTATCTTTCGAGGATCGTCTAATTCCGTTGCACGCGAACCTTCAAGGCAAGCAGACAAGCGAGGCTTGTTGGATCGAACCTGGCACAAGTGAAAAGTCTGTCGCTTGAAGTCCTCTGAAGGTCACCCCTTTCCCATGGTCCAATCAATCGCTCCTTGATTTCGAGACGGAGATCATCACTGTAAACACCGCTCTGTGATGCCCGCTGCTCAAGCCTTGGCAAAGATGAAAACTTGTGCCACTGTGCCATTGTGCCATTGTGATGGTCAAAACATGGTGGGGTGCGGTCATCGCCAATCACCCAGGGATTCCTTTTTAAAATTGGTATGTATATATATATATAAATCCCTATGAACATACACCGGGGAGGGTCTTGCCAGTCGTTTTATAGTAATTTGTTGTCCTCGTTAGGGTTGCCATTCACTACAGATGCTACATCAGCATCAACAGAAAATCAAAAAGACAAACGGATGAGAAACCATCGCACCTTCGGTCGCACGTTTTGGTCTTGGGGTTGCCACAGATCTCGCACAAGGGCCTTTACATGGGTTGCAACATCTGCAAGTGAAGTCAACATCTGACGCATCGGTTGCAACATCTGCAAGTGAAGTCAACATCTGACGCATCTGAACACATCGTTCACAAAACACCCATGCCTGGCTCACCCCACTTCACACATGGGTGCAATGCTTCGTTTCTCATCTGTGCCAACTGGGGGTCAAACGAACAAAGCCTGTACACAGCAACTGTTTAAATTCCTGCCTAGACGGAGCGTCAGCTACGTTGCTAACCGAAGGTACCCTACAGGTCCAGACGAACATTGATCCATGCATCATGATGTCATGCAACCTCTGCAGCAGCTTTGCTTGGACCTTCACAGGGCTATACATAGAGATGAGGTTGGCCCTCGCAGCCTCGTTATCTATAAAGATGAAGGTCCTAGAGTTAGTCATCCACTCTTGAAGCAACTCCACAGCCATGACAGCAGCAAGGAGCTCCAGGGCAGCTATCACTTTGGGTGTCTTTACCTGAAGGTCCCTTAACACATCGGCAGGTACACTTTCTGCGAAAAAGAACCGGTGCTTCAACTGACCAGATCTCCAAACAAACGCAACCATTCCCACGCCAGCGTTCTGATCGTCATCTTCCAGCGCAGCATCAGTAAAAATCAACACGCGATTTTGCCTGATGTGTGTCTTCAGGACCCTCGGCGGGCTGAGTTGCACGAAATTCTTGGCCCACAGCAATTCCTCACGCATGGATTGGTCCAGCTCTGCACCACCCATAGCTCCCGTGGCACGCTGCTGGCAACTTCTCATGTGCAACGCTACAGCTCTACCAAAGGTTTGGCTTTCAGCAAATTGCAGCCTCCCTCTCAAAGAAGTGGCTACGGTCGGGGGAAAGTGGCCTGTTTCCAATATGTCATTCAACAGAGAAACGATTTGTTGAACCTTTGAAGGCTTGTTGGCAACAAGCACCATGCCCTCTGCGCTTGAGGAGAGATCGAAATCCACCCCCAGAGCTGAAAACTTTGTGGCCATTGGAGCCCTCTTGGATTCTTTTTGCGAAAACTTCCAGCCCAACAGGTCAAGCAATCCTTCCGCAGTAACCATAGCCGCGTCGGCAGCACAGCATAGATCAACCTGCGGAAAGTCGTCATAGTAATTCAGCCACATCAGTCCGAACAGCCTGACACCTATGCAGTGTATGGCACGGGCCACCCTGTTAAATGCAAAGACTGACGCAGAAGCGCCGAACGGCAGGACCTGGGAGATGAAGTAGCCTTTTCCTCCTCGGCCATCTGGTACCAGTAGCACACTAGTCCACAAGGAGGACGCTCGGACCAACATTTGCTTGTAGGCAGCTTCTAAGTCCAAGGTTCTCCCATGAAGTGATCTTGCTTGGGATACTGACAAAGACTCGTGCAACACACCACGCAGTTGGGAACCATCTTCCAGTTCCAAAACAACCTGCCTATCAGCTTGCACTGCTTCCACGGCCGTGCGGCAGAGAACTGAGATACTATCCACACCATCCAAGTCCAGCTTGTATCTAGCAGCAAAAGCAGAATTGACAAGGCTGACCGACATGTCGTCGATCGGCCGAATCTTGTCGCTCTGAACCAAGCCAAAACGCGGAGAAGCAACAAACAAGGGCCCAAGTCTGCTCGTCACCTGTGCTTCAGAAAGCGGTCCTTCGAGCCACCCCTTTGATACTTCGTCCATTGTAACTTGCCACACAGCCCGGCCCACCTCATCAGTTTGGCTGTTGGAGCACCTGCCGGCCAACATACGCCTGCTCCACCGTGAAGACTTCATGAGCTGGGCCGGGCTCATAGCTGGCAAGTTGTCTTCCAACTCAAAAAGATTGCTGACACCAGATTCACCAATCAAGGGGGCACCAGACACCATCAAATCTAACAAACCGTGATCGACAACACCTGCATCTTTACACATCTCATCAAAAAGCAGAAAACTCTTTCCAGCTACAACACGCTCGCGATGTGGCTGCAAGGCTTCGTGGATGGAAAGCTCATGGCTCTCAAGCTCCTGCTTACGTCTTCTGTAATGTCCTAGCACTTGGTCCCGTTTGTCCTGGACCGCAGCTGGCCCTGCAGTAAGCAGGAAAAACAAATTTCGCTTGAGGTCATCAGAAACACCAGAACTGTTGTCAAACGGATGTTGCAAGTTGCACGCCAGATCGACAAACTCATCTGGTGACCTAAAAACACCAAGCTTTGCTGCCAGAAATGCTGGCTCATGTCCACTCTCATGCCGTGCAGACCCCACTGACATGCATGAGAGGAGCTTCGTTGGCTGAGTTAAGTGCAAATGCTCAGCTTCGGACGCGGACAGCATCCGTGGGATTTGAGACGGCTTCGGCCATGGCCAAGGCACCTCCAGGGTTTCCCTGAACTCTGAGATGAGTTCTGGGTACTTGTTGCCACGTGGCTGCCGCCCTGCTTGAGCCATGACACGAGGAGTACTGGAAGATTTCTGTCGTTTAGCAGGGGGTTCAATTGGTTGGCACCCAAGAGAAACTGCATGTTGAAAAGCTGCGTCAGCAATGCGGCTGCATAGCAACAACGGATATTCAGCTTCCAACTTGGTGTTACATCGATATTCACTCCACGATTTATGAACATGATCTTGAGGACACACTGCACTGAGGCCTCGAAGCCATTCTGCATTTGTAAGGAAGGTGCTCCATTTTGGGCGCTGTCCTCCATGAGCGCAATGTTGAAATTTAACGGCTTGCAGCTGAAAATCGGAACATAGAGCCTAGTAGACCACATCCAGGATTCTGACGGGTTCTCAACAGAGATAAAGGCACCATTTTCCAAAGCAAGACGACACAGCTTTGCAACATTGCGGTAAATGGAGTTGACGATGGTGACTCGCAGTAAGTCGATGCCTCTGAGCTGAGGGAAACCATGTGGGTACTTAGCATTTCTCAACGGCCGTGTCTTGTGAACTCTCTGTCGGCGAACCCTGCGGGCCCGCTTGCGCCCACGTGCGCGTTTTGCAGTGCTATAGGGCGGCGCGCAGTGAAGGTAAAAGAGCTTTCCCCGCATCTTGAGCATGGATTGCAGGAGGCCCATCGAATCATCTGCAGCTAGGTCAATGGCGAGTATTGGATGTTCGGGCTTGTGTCGGTCTTGTGATCCACTGCCGTCACTTGAAAGCCTCTTGCGCGCATCATCGAAGAGAGTCTTGCACTACCTGCACATAATTCAATGAAACATAAAGAGCTCAGCGGAGCTCCATGAAACTCACTTGCGCCTCCACAAGGAGCAGGAGGCGGTGATACTTGAAAGCCTCTTCTCGAGGGTGCCTGTCAAGGCACAGCGCAGTCGCGCTGGCTGTGGTTTTCACCACATTTGGAGCAAATGTGGTAGCCCCTGCTGCAACGTTCTCCATCTTTGCCTCCGCGGCAGCCATTCATGTTATAGCTGAAGCAAATTGGTTGGCCGGAGGCTGTGGTAGCCCTCTGACCGATTAATTCGGCTGGCATCCGGATTGGGGAATGCAGCTGACCACCTTTCTTGGACTTGCCCTTGCCTCGCCCTTTGCCACCTTTGACATTCCTGAGCTGGCCTTGTAGATTTTCCACATGGCGCCGCAACCTTTCTGTCTCAGAGGATTGCGAAGGCGGCTTTTGCTTCTTGTCCATGTTGGAAGGCTTGGAGGTGGAGTCCTCATCATCAAGCTTCCGCTTCGCACCAGCAGGCAATGGTTGAAGGTGAAGACGGATCTCTGGCAAGGTCAAGGCTGTGTCAAGTGCGGTTTCAATGGGGGCTTTACCAGCGGTGGGACGAACTCCGCCTCTGGTATTCTTGATCAAGTACTTGAACATTTCCATATCTGCATGTTGGATCTGTTCGATGGTGACCCGTTGATAGCCGGGAATGGGCGCCTTGGAGTAGGCTTCCAAGAGGATGCAACTCCACTTTTCCATTTTGTCATAATCACAGAGACGTCCTTGGTCAATTGCCAAACTTCGCCTCTGCAGAGCGTACTTCAGCCTGAGGTCAGAAGAAGTGTCTGCCCGAACTTCCTGTTGCACTTTGACTTCTCGGATGACCCCCTGGGAGTCAGGCTTCCATGTAGGATCACATTTGATGCCCATCAACTCCTGATCTCGTTTTGTACACTGCTCCCAGCGGATATACTTCAACTGGTTTTCTTCAATCATCTGAAAAACGAGGTCCACAAGGGCGTGGCTTGGCTCCAACTCGCCTGAAATGTCCAGGCCAGTCAACCGTGCCACTTGGTCAGTGTACCTACTGGCCCGCTCCGCCTGAGCTAGCTTTCGAGGCGGGTCGTCATCTCGTTTTTCTAGCCTTGCCCTCATGTCCGCATTGGCCATGGTGTAAGCCTCGTAGAAGAGCCTTCTGACTAAGGGTACCCGCGCCTCTGGCGGTGGGTCCTGAGCACACACCTTGCCAATTAAAGTCATCAGCGGTCCTTCATCTGCTTGGCCGGGCACATAGTTTGCAGCAAATGCAAATCGCCCCAGAGTGTTGACACTGAGAGTAGCAGCAGTACTGATCTCAGCGTTGTTCAGACCTATTTCAGCGGCCCGAGAAGCGAAGACTGCTTCTGAGTCCAACATATTTACCTAAGCGCACAGTCTCGATCCAAGACTGCCGAAAAACACTTTTGAAAACAGCAGTGCAGCGTCTGAATCAGTGGTACTCAACACGTGCAATGCAATCAAAGCTGAGCTGAAATGACATCGCAACAGAGTGTAGTGAAACCAAGTGAGAAGTGACATCAACACATGCCATGCAACCAAGGCGGAGCTGGAATGACATCGCAATTGCACAAGTGAAAGCAAGGAAAACAAAACTTGCTGAAAACTGCTCAGTATCAGACCGTATAACGTATATATTTATAGTAAGTGCAAGTACACCAAGCTTCACCGTAACCAGCTTCATGCAATGTTGTTATCGCGTCAAGTCATGCAGCCGAGCTGAACTAACTTCGTAACTGCAAGTACAAGAAAGAAAACCTACAAACAAACAGAAAAACATGCCAAATTCAGACAAGTATCCGTGCGCACTTATAAAACATAATCTCTATCATATAAGCCAGGACACTATAACACACTATATATATCACATAGTGAAACTGACTAACGGTGCCAGCTAATCTGCGCATGACATCCATGCTCTATGCACTGACTCTGACATGTCTCTCTCCACCACATCGGTCCTTTGTCGAGACATCGTCGGATCCCATGGACATCCCATGGGCACTTTCCGCCTCACGCCAGCATGAAAGGGTGTGCACTTACCCAGGAAAAAACAAAGTGCTTGTCACCCTGCCACTTCATGCTCAGCCCTTCATGACAAAAATAATTCTTTTTGTTTTTGCTGACCTCCAGCTGCGACCTGGTCAAACCTGCACACTGCCAAAGCAAATCTCGCACTTTGGGAAAACTGGGTCACTGTCGCCTTTAAAGCGATAGTAGGCCTCAGACAACTGTCGGCCACACCCAGTTCTTTCACTTGAGGAGACATGTCCGCAGTGCAACATCTTGGTTCTACTATGCCTATACATTAACATGGTATCACACTGATCAGATGGTTGAGCTCGCATACTGCCAGTCGGCAACAGGTCAATGGCCGCCAATCCAGCTTCCTGCTCGAGCTCCTCTTCCGAATCGGAGGAGCTTGTAACGCTACTGTCTGACCCAGTGTCTGTGGACTGTGCGCACTTGCTACACCTCGCAGGGCCATCTCCTCATCATCAGTGAGGTAGGTGACCAACCCCATTGTCGGCAAAGAATAGTCAGCACGCAACCTCACCAGCCTGTCAGTGGCTTTGCACCTGTCGGTGTGGGAGGCAAAAACTACGCCATCCATCATGATCTGCGCAGCATCCATCATGTGCAGGCCCGTCTCCTGAAAGAAAAGAGCGGTGATCTGCTTCCTGTCAGCAACTGCAGGAAAAGTCTGGTCCCTGGGGGCGCATGGGTTGAAGACCCCCGCGCTAATGTCTCTGAACATCTTGACCAGTTCACGAATAGGTGCAGACATGCTGTCGCGGGTGTAATTGAGAGCAGAAGAATGCATGCGGTTTGCATGGTGGCCCAAAAGCTCGCTGGTTCCCAAGTCACACCCGTAGATGTTTATGTACGCCAGCAATGTAGCTTTCAGAGAGTGGCTGCTCAGGCCTTGAAGATCGTCACTGTTGAAACCTTTGGAAAGAAGTGCTCGCATGCGATCGCTAAGCTCGACCGAACTCATAGGCCGTTGATTGTCCAGTCCCATAGTGATCATATCAGGCACCAGAACGAAAGACAAGTCATGCGCTCTTGATGCTAAAGTCGGCAACTCGCGCAAGCCCAGTTCGCGTCTCGCTTGAAGGAACTCCAGTAGCCAAGGCTTTCCCAGAATGCCAAAAGCAGGCACCACCAAAGGAATAAAAGAAGTTGCCTTTTCTTTGCTCAGCGCTGTCTTGGTTCTTGTAAGCGAGCCCTCCAAAAACCTTCACAGCAATCCAGCATGCCGGATTCTGTTAGCATCTGAGCATCTCAGCCGACCCATGCAACAAAGCATGCAAAGTCCAGCTACCATGCGATCAAAAGCATGATGCATAGCAAAGCAAGCTATCTCTAACCAGCACAACATGCCAATAGTCAGCATACGAGCCCGTATGCGCGGAGGCCTGGCCAGAAGCATCTGATGACTAGCTCCTTGTACACGTGGCGATGTAGCTGCAGCTGAAGCACCTTCAAATTCCAAAAATTCTCCCAGGAACCTGAGGGTACTAACAAAAGTGTCCACACGTGATGCTGATGCTTTTGTGTCACGACACATGCAAGCGTACTCATAGGCCTTGGCTTCATCAATAGGGAAAATATCATCATCAGGATAGCTAAGGCGGTGCCATCCCACGTAGAGACTGATAGAACCTACTCTGATCTTCAAAGTGGAAGTTGCCTTCGTTCTAAAAGTGTCTTGCAGGGATTGGAGCACTCTTTGGGCCTCACCTGCACAAGATATCAGCATTCGTCCTGTCTTTGTTTTCTCCGGGTTTATCATGAGAATCTCACACCATCTCATGAGTGCTGCATCTCTTTCGGAATCAGGGCTATCTTGCACAGCTTCAAGAGCTACACGCCTCACGAACTCTCGCTTTGCAGGTTGGGACATGGATGAGCTGCCAGTAGGGGCTACAGGCGGTGGTGCCCAAGAAAGACTTCTCAGAGATGTCGGCGGCCTAAGCCAAGGAATGTCACGCGGTCCCAGCACATCGCGAAGAAACCCATTGACCTCCCAAGGATAACGCGGGCCACCATGGCTTCTACCTAGCATTAGAGCGACATCCAGCTCTCGATCATAGGCGGGGCCAGCTAGAGATGTGACATCCACACCACTATCTGGTTCATTACTCCTACCCCGCTTTCTCATGATGTGACTTCCACATTGCATGAAATTTCCCTCCCCCCCTCCACACTTGAGAGGAAAGGCAACCACGTTCCAGTGTCTTCCACTCTGCACTTGACAACAAAGAAGCATGAACAAGTTCAAAAAGCTCCAAAATGGTTTCCACTATAAAATGACTAGGAATTGCTTATAAAACGAGTGGCCCCAACCCAAAAAACACTATATTTTGAGGGGCCTGACCCCAGAACACCTGGAAATTATCCTATAAATTCTCTATAAAATGACTGGTTCCCTTTCCACATGGTCAATGCACAAGTCAACAGATTTCAGCACCTCACTTAGAACTAAACCATTTTGTCATTCCTTCATTTTGTTTCCAATGCCGCCCAGTGCCAACCCTGGCCTTTCAATGAGCAATTTTGGAACAGTGTAGGCTACTTGTATGAGTTCCAAGTGCTGCCACCACAAAAACGCTGGCCTCAACCTTTCAACCTACCATGAAATTGGTGATTGAGCCAGCACCTGCCATCCTTTTGGATCTTTTGAGTTGAAATTGCCTGGAAAGCTGGGAATTCAACCCAATCACCAATTTCATATTGGGTTGGTGGGTTGAAGCTAGCCATTTTATGGTGGCTAAGATTTGGCAATTTGCGCCAGTAACCCACAAGATGGCATAATGTGGGCTACTGTGCTTTAATGTGGGCTACTTGCACACTTTCCCAAATCTAGGAATGCAAAGAAATGGTTTGCCCATCTTGCCTGAACATGTCTTGACATGGCACAGGGCCGGGCTCCCTTTCGGAGGTTGTGCCCCCACCCGGGCCATCTTTGATCAAATGATCAATGGCTGTAGATAAGAACAACCTGGATCATGGCTGCACTGCAAAAACCTGAACAAATCTCGACAGATTTCAGCTAATTACTTAAAATCACTATAAAAATAGGGTGGGTGACCCCCTGAAGGGCTGCAGCTGGAGGTACATAAAACGAAATATGGCATGCCTCGACCCCTCTCATTTTATAGAGGATACAGTTTGTTCATGGGTATTTATATTTATATATACAATTATATATAATGACTACCTCCTAAAGGGTCTCCAGAGTGGTCCCCCACTTCAATTAATTAAGGTATGAATCCAAGGGCCCCTACTGCTTCGACGTACCGCAATTAATTTGCTCGTCAGCACTAACCCCCCACCTGGACATAATAAATGGTACTCTTCCCACCCACCTAGATTAATTTCGGGCAAAATAATTTAAGAGTGGAGGTACTAGCAGTTTCTTCTTTGTATAGGTGGGCTTTAAATATTTTCTTCTCATTAATGCCAAAAAATATCAAAGATATCCTCTTGCTCATTCGGGTGAAGGTGGGAGTAGGTGATTTTGCGCAGAAATCGGTCTCGTCTTATATAGCCCAAAATCATCACTCATGGAATGTTTTGGAATGATTTTCAAATGTTGTGGAAACTGTTCCTTTCCATGTTGTTATGATCATTTTCCATGTCCTCATTCCGCCTTACTGCGTTCTCTGTATGAAAATAAATCACTGGCGTCAAATCATTGGCGTGCCCTCCTTCGGCGCTCAAAATTAGCTTGGGGGCGGGTGTACTAGTTCAGGACCCAGTTATGAATTAAAATTCGGGCTCCTCCAGGCTAGGCGTCTCTGAGCTGGGGAAGCCAAGCGAAACAAGGAGGACACACAATAGGGGACACATAACGGGGAAGATACAACAGGTGAGCAATGCCCAACATAGGGGAACACAACGAGGAACGACAAGGCGGGAACAACACCGAGACGCCACAACGGGTGAGAGAAGAGGTGGAAATGAGGGAAAAAATGACTTTGAACATATTTTATGGTAGAAAAGGATAGAAAAGGTATATGCTTTGAACAAAACAATAATGTTTTAAAAAAACAGTTTAAAGAATCAAAACTAAAACAAATATAAAAAAAGGAACATATATATAATATATATATATATATTCTATCAAAATAGCTGAAAGTTAGTTTTGATACACAAAAACATGAACACAAAAGATAAGTCATTTCTTGTTTCTTCTTTCAAATCTGTTCAGCAAAAAACATGTTTCAGTGATTAAAACATGTCACTGGATGAAAAAATGTTGCAAATATTGTTTCACAAAAAGGACTTGTAAAGTGTTTTTGTTATTGGAACGAAATGTGTCAACATCTTGACCCGTGGCAAACATATATCTACATATGTATGTATATAGAAACATGCAGGCATAGATATTCACTCTTTTTCCTGCAGAACGCAGCCTCATCACACGTTGTGTTTCCCTCGGCATGAAGAGAGAGTCTGACATAACATTGTCACAAAGTAACAATGGGTAGTTGTGCCTGGAGTACAGAAAAAGATATAACTCACAAGTACAAGTTGCTTAAGGTCAAAGACACTTAGCATCTATACCCATCACCCCGCAGAGGGGCTCAGGGTGGAAGAGGGTGGGGAAAAGAAAACAAGATACAGTAAATAATCTTGAGCCAAAATTGGCATCAAGAATATTTATCAATCTAACACAGACATGTTTCAAACAACAGTGAGACCCTTCCCAACCAACCTACAACACTGTAATGTAATGTGTATGTATATATATATAATTATACATATATATGTATATGTATATACATTTATATGATGTTGCGCGGCGGTTCCAGTGTCCATCCCATTGACCACAACCAACCCCAGTAAGCAGATCTGGGGTTCTTGGTGACACGTTGCCGGGAAGACCTATGTAAGAGGATTATAGACAAATCATGACAAACTATATAATTCGAGGTGGTCCCACTCTCAGTCTCAAACATTCAGACTAAATTGTTTTGAGTACACCTAACTTACTTAATCCTCGAAAAGTGTGGTTAATTAATCCACCAAAATATAGTTCTCGAAAAAACAAAAACTGGAAAAAGTAAAAATCGAAAAAAAAAATAATCTGATAACCAACAGTCCACCTGAATTATATAATTTCTTAAGGTAGGGGTCGTTATAGTTATATATAGATAGTGGGTACGTTACCGCCCTTTTGATGGGATGGCACACTAACCTGCCATGGCACAATTGATGCTGCTGTCTGGGCCCATGGCGTGTTTCTCAGCCGTCTGCCTTTGAACTGGAAGGGCCTGTCACAAATCACCTGCCACTTTTGAAAATGGGCACCAGGGTTGCGCACCAGGAGTTGCCTACTTCAAGAGTGTCACACCACGAATTCGAAACTCAAACATGCTGTCTTTCTCTACATGTCTAGGCATAGAATGGTGTAGAGTCTATCCTATTTCCTAAGACAAATTGTTTTGCTCCTTGGGTTATCAACGCACGCTGTTTCGCTCACACCCCACCTGTTGGCAGTCAAAAATGCCCCAGGTCACGCTCCGGATCTTCAACAAACCCTGCCAGTTGTCAGATCTGCACACATCATCTGGTGCTGTGGAGCACAGCTGCAGCAGCTGGACCTCCTTTTTGGGCACCGCTGTGAGTTGGATGGTTCTGGACTCCAGTGCGCCCAAGGTCACATCCTCGCAGAAATTGCACTGCAATTGACATCAGCAACTCGCAAAGACGGCTGGCGGAAAACAAGCAATCAGTGCCTGAGAGGGGAACATCACCGCCTTAATTTTCAGACAGCAGCGGTACACTATCTCGAGGAAGTTTCAAGGTTGACATCAAGTTTAGGTGTCTTGTCCTCAGCACAAGTTCTGAACATGACACAAAGTCCATATGGGTTTCAGCATCCAACATCATCACAGACTCCTGTGTCGTCCTGCCACATCAAGGTTTTGAAACTTGATTCATGCAGCAGAGTGCAACAAGTCACTTCTCCTGAAGCTCTCCGGTTAGCCGCACTGCTCGCATCTCCCACTTCACTCGCATTGGATTCGTCCTTGGAATCATGAAGAGAGTGATGAACAAGGCCTTTAGATAATTTTAGACAGACAAGACAAATTATGTACGCACTCGCAGACTCGCAGCAACTTGTGAGCTAGGGACAAGGTGAGCTCCACTGAAACCTACCCAGGAAAAAAGTGCGCGCAATCTGCACGTCAGTGCTACTTTGCAAGGACGTATTCTTTTCCTTTGATCTGAATGTTACAAGATTACCGGTGTCTGACCATTTCTCGCTGTGCCTCAGAACCCACTGTGGTCACACGACGCAAAGTGTCAAAAATGCGAGCATCTGACCTGGCGCTACGACCACAGACGTGCCTCTAGTTTCTGAGTTGGTTTGTCTGAAAATAGCGTACTCCAAAATCCAATGGCTATTTTTGTAGTCATAACATGTCATAACTCTCCCTACAAAAATTGCCACTTCAAGGGTATACCGTATACCGTATACCCATGTATACCCCATGTTCAGACACAGCCAAATGCCACTTGCAAAGTGCGAAGTCTTGTCATTGAAGCGATAGCGACACTGAAAATCTTCCCCCTGCCATAGCACCTTTGTCGCCAATTCAATTCCATCCGGTCCTGCAAAAATCTGAATGGATAGCTCAGATCAAGCTACTGAACATGAATATTGGAAGATCTGAATTGATAGAGCCGCAGCAATCAATAGTGTTGACTCAAAACAGTTTCATATGTCAAGTTTTAGTTTCGATAGAATGTTCAAATGCCATCGAGGCTCATCCGGGCTGATGGTGGGCAACATCTTCTCTCCCAGCAGCTCCCAGGAGGCAGACGTGGCTGCCTTTGGAGCTGTTGGGATGATACTGAGACTGCAGGTTTCTGGGTTGAAACAAGTAAAGAACAATAAAGAGTTGAAACTGCCATTAAGAATGCCCCCATCCCATGAAATACTGCGTGCTTCTTATTTCTAGGATTTTCTAGGTAATGTACCTCGTTAATCGTGGGTTATACAAGTTATATAGAAGTTATCATCATTTTCCAATCCACATTGACTCTGAAAAAAACACAAGCGCGCGCACCTCATCTCCGTTCTTCGGAGACGTAGCAGCCTTCCAGGTTCAGCACAGCATCAAGATCAGGACACTGGAAGGATTTGGAAGTTCCTGAGGATGGAGCAGCACCCGGCATAGCTGTCGCCATTGGCTGATCATCCGGCAATCGAAGCCGAACTTCCGGCTGAATGCAGGGGATCTGGCCAGGACTGACAGTTGATGGAGTGATGGCCACTGGGAAAACATGGGAAAACTCAGAGCCTGAAGCTCGACTGACTCGATCTCCGACTCACTGCACTTCCTCGTTTAACGGTTGACATGTCGTTGAATGAGTCGACAAGCCCGTTGCCTATCACAAATCACAACTGGGACTTGAGCTTTTGAACCCAATCCTTCAAGACATAGAGAAACTCCTGCAAGAACGAGGTTTGCAGGACAATTCAAAGAGAACTTGTCTCTCATCACTACGCTCCCGTCCATTTCCAAACAAACCTTCACAGGCAAACAATATTCTGCCCTTTCTCAAACAAGCTACTCTTGGAAGCAAACCTGAATATTCCGTGAAACAAAAAAGCCCTCTAGGCAAAAGGATCAAAAGGATCAAAAGGACGGCTTTACTCATCAACTCTGGAGGGTGAACTCAGGGGTGATGCATCCTATCGTGCTACATGGTACAAAGCTTGACTGGAGGGCAAAGGGAGTATTGATTGAATCATTGAATTTAGATGGAAAAACGCATTTGGTAAACCGATTTGGAGTTTTTTCAAAGGTTTCTACTGCATGCTACTTTCAGCACACCCTCACTGCCCGAGAGATCGCAGACTCTTGTGATTTATATAATTGCGCAGCAAGAAACTCCACTTCCCATAGAAATCATACACGGTCCTTGATGTAAGTGTTCTCTCGTTCTGCCTGTTCAGAGTCGAAAACAACAAAAGTCTGGTATGTGTTAAGTCCTGTTAAGTACAGCGCCTCGTGTACAGGAAATGACTGAGAAAAAAGTCAGGCTGAAAAAACACAAAAGCTACAGGCCTGAATGCAAACATATTTGTCAGCATCTGCAAAGGAATTCAGGAGTTTCAAGAAGTGGGATAAGGACCTAAGCGCTGCTCCGCAGTTTGTTGGATGATACAACGTTCTCGTCGGTAATTTAACTTTCTGTCTTTTACACAGGATACAAAACGTCTGGAAACACTGCCATCTTCTGCACGCATGTCTGTCCTTTCGTCTTGCTGAGAAATGGAGATTTTGGGGCCCGAACTCGTCTTTGAGGCCCAATCCTGCAGGAAACAAGATGAAACAAGCCCAAATATCCCAAACATCCCAAACTAGCTTTGGATCCACATCACACACACAGCTGGGATACTGGCCAAATGCTTGTCGTGCCATCGTGAAATGAAAGTGGTCAGTGATGTGAAACCTGCCATGTCAAATTTCAATTCCAATTTCAAGGCAAATGTGTTCCAAAGTTTAACTAGTCGAAGGGTTGAAAGCTGCATTGCAACATGATCGGAAGACCATCCCTTTCCTATGTACAGGTCCACGACAGCTTGATAGCTGAAAAGCGCAAGCCTCACTCAAACATGGTTGAAAAAAAGGACAAAAACAGGTAAAAACACTATCTGATCAAGCTGTTTGGAGTTGAAGCTGTTGCCTCTTGAAACCCAGCTTGTTGTAAGTATGGCCCGCCAGCACCAGGTGGAAGGCGCCCTTCCTGTCACAAGGTGGAAGGCGCCCAGCTGGTCGAAGTGGGGTATCGAAGGTCCCAGCCTGGGAGCACCGCAGGTGTAGTACAGCTGCCCAGCCTGCGGTGCACAAGACACCAAGGGCCCAAGTCAAGGTCCACATGGCCAAGACACTGATAACAACACAAATCCTAAAAAAATGAAGGCAAAATCGGCAAAATGGCAGCAGTCTGCAGGGCTGGCCCGTTTCCGACCTGCTCCAAAATGAGGGCATTTCGCAAATTGTTGTCAGGCAGATCTCCATTGACCTGGCAGGAAATTCTTGGAAATTCTCGCCCCAAGTGAAAGATACAGATGATATCAAATGATCATGGATGCACATAACCTTGGTACAAATCGTATCAAATTGTCAGCTCTCACCTTCATCAGCCTCAATGCCGCCTCTTTGAGGTCGCACCACATCGCCTGGTGCAAGACCACTGCCTGACAAGCTGAGCATAGCCGAGCTGTGTTGGAAACTGAGACAAGCACCGTCACACGGAATCCAAAAATGTCAACACATCAAGAGTTCACTGAAAAAGCGACGGTGTACCAAGCGGACAACAGGATTTCTGAGTGTTTCCAGTCCTGCGGACTCGCATCGCCAATCTGGTGGAAGATGCTTGCAAGTAGTGCTCATAGGCACTCTCCATGCAGCGGTTCCATTCCTTTGAGCTGATCCAATCTTCAATTCGCAAGCAGGACTGAGCAACAAAATGAAATTACAGTATATGACAAGCCACTATTCAGCAAAATGCGTACAAGTTATCTATGAATCTATGAGTAAACACCTACACTTTAAAACCAGTTCATCGTTCAACTAGCACAAGACACAAAACAATACAAAACATATCAAAACATATTATGATAACGTATTCACAATGCAACTGAGGCAATCGCACTCCTGGCACCATTGGTAATGTAGGCACAAAGGCCCCACCTGAGTATCTAGGAAACACCTTCAAGCACAGGATGATTCGTGTTTTCCTGATTAACGTTGTTGTTTTCATCCTCTCCCCCCCTCCTTTTTCGCAACTCTACGTGTGATTCCTGTTATTTCACAGGGCATTTGTTTTGACACCCCTGGTGAGTCTTTGCTTTCAGCTTCTACTGATCTTCCCTATCCTCCGACCTTAAGAGTGAAAGTGGCTTAAGCAACCTTCTGTCATTTGCATGTGGCCACTACATGACTGAGGCGCAATCATCTCGTATGCTCCAGCGGCATGTTTCCAACTCTTGTCCTATCGCCATGATCAATGCGACCGCCGATGATCTGCAAAATTTGCAGCAAACATGGCTTTCACATAGCAACATAATGCAAAAGATTCTGATTGAATTGCAATTCATCTTTGAAAAACATGTGCGCTGGCGAAGACAGCTCCCCATCCAATTCAAGAAGACATCACACCACCACTAAGACTGAGAAGCATCAGGTGACGGGTTGTGCGAGGAAAGACAACTTGGAGAACACAACCAAAGGCTTGACAACAAAGTTCGAGCCACGAAGGTCCATACAAGAAGCGCAAGGAAAAAAGGAGCAAGAGACTTAGTGCAGCTGGAAGCGCTGATATATATTATATATAATTATATAAGAAAGCCTCCCTCGGTCTTTTGCTGCTGTGCAGGGAGATGTCATCATGCCTGGATCCGGTTGTTGTTGGATCCCAGGCTCAAAAAGGCC
>Ga0126342_10003409_pt1 | contig 26234 bp, 16 predicted proteins | sample Cyp1metagenome_FD_92528 | JGI IMG/M metagenome (GOLD analysis project Ga0126342, IMG submission 92528) | Coral microbial communities from Lord Howe Island, Old Settlement Bay, Australia - Cyphastrea 1 metagenome | ecosystem: Host-associated > Invertebrates > Cnidaria > Coral ...
AGATATGCCAGATAGAATGCCAAATAGAATGTCAGAAGATATGTCAGATAGAATGCCAGAAGATTTGCCAGTAAGAAAATGTAAAAATGTCATGGTGGGGATCACACGAAGTAAAGTAATTATGTTGTTTAGGTTCAAAGAAATTGATTGACCTCTAAAAAGGTCATAGGGAAAGACAACCGTCCGAAAATTTGACCTTCATATGACTGCAAAGTCACAATGCTCAAAATCAATGGAAGAGTGGTGAACCCAGAGATGGGTGGAAAAAAAACATCCTATTGGGTTTACCACATAGATCGCTGGACATGGTCGGATTACTCTGACACAACAATTATGGGTAAACCATACATATTTACATATTTACATTTTGTTCACCAACCACACCAAAATAGGTAAAGTGGACCTTACAAATGGGACCCTTTCCGATTGTCAAGTGTACTTTCTAGAGAGCAAATAAAGGAGTCGTGCTGTGAAAGAACAATATAATATGATTGTCTATTGACAAAGGTTTCTTTAAGATCCACCAAATCCGCTTGGTACACTCTTGTAAAATCATTGAGGTGTGCTCGAAATGACGCAGCTCCTTGAAAGCAAGACACAGTCCAAGTCGAGCATGGCATGCGGGGAATAAATGCCACAAAAACCCATTGGCTGGTTGATTGATTCTAATATAGATATGCAGACTACATATTACATGAACTGGTATATAATGGTTAAAAGATTGTTTTCTATTGATATGGACTGGTTGGTTGTTTCAACTACATTAGAAAGTTGTTTCATCAATTGTATCAAATGGACTTTTTCCACACGGCCATCAGCAATCAGCTATACCAAAGTTATACCCATCATGTTCTCCACCAAGACGGCTCCAAGGAGAACCATGACTTATTCTCATTCGCATGGTCACCATGGCAATCCCAGAAAGTTAGTCCCATCTAGTCAGTTACATCTAGATACATCTAGTTCAATGGGTTTATTGTATTTTGGTGCTAATTGTTCACATACCTACATGTTGAATCATGTTGACCCCATGATTGTGCCAGAAATCGGCCCTTCCAGGCGGTCTTTGCCCTCACCGACAAGCCAAAGCTCTTCTCTGGACCCTACCGTCTGGAGTTTGACGCTTGTCAGGTGAAACTTTGACCTGTTCCGGGTGAAGCTTTGGCGATGAGTAGGGCAATCAAACCAGATGTTGATTTTTACATGATTTTACATGATTTTACAAGCTTTCAATGGGATTAAACGGCCTTGCGCCCGCAACAATGGATTAACATAATATCGGTAAACCTACTGAGAGATACTTTGGGTAGGTGACTATGTTCCACAACTGTAAAAATAGACTAACCAGCTAATCTCGTTTGTTGTCGGGCATGTATCCAAGATTGGTTATGTCTTTGGCCCAAACGGGGTACAAGTTTTGTTCATCCAATCTATGAGCAGGACCAGAGATTTTCTTGTCCTTTGATACAATCCTGGCACGTCATTTGCATTCAGGCCGCATCTTTGCTGGCTTGGTGGGCAGTGTCTTTGGCTCTGGGCGGTTTGTCAAAGCAAGGGGCAAATTCTGCCTCCAACTGGCAAACGTGTTTGGAAGAATGCAACTGGCAACTGTTGCAACAGGCCAGGCCTGAACAACACGATTTCGAAACTCAACTCACACGTGCTCCCCAGCTGGTTCGCGGCAATGGTCCTGGTGAAGAAGGATTCCCATTTGTCCAATATAAGTATGAGAGCTTGACAAAACTACAGAAGACCAATCGAGAAGTATACGAAATCCCCTCGACTTTGACGCCAGCAGGCTCGGTGCGCCTACTGACCTGGTGACCTGACACGTGCTGAAGCACTCTTTTTTTGGGGGGAGACAGAGGCCGAATGAAATTCCAAGATATTCCAAGTGTCAAGCTGGATCCAGCTGGTTAGATTTGGCATCTGCTGCATCTCCATGTCTTTCTGGATGCAACGGAAGTTTTGGTGGCTGGTTTGACCACTTTGGGGATTAGGATGTATTCACCCATGCAATTTGGGGAACTTTTAAGTAAATATTCCCTTCAATCATTCCAGGTTTTTGATGTTTTTGTGTTCGTTTTTTTCATAGCCAACTTTGCTTGCGATGATTGATGCACATGACCCATATGTTTCCGGTGGGTAATGGTGGGTAGGATAGGCGAATAACACCGCCGACATGGAGCATTCGCACTGGAACAGAATCTGGAGGGAAACAACATTGAAACCATAGACGCCATAAGAATGCAATTGAAAGTGACAGGGATTAGAGATGATTAGAGTATGCATTCCCACAGGATTTGAGGCAATCACCAGCAAGAACCAGGGAATTGTGCATTATGTTTTTCTGATGCGGTCATTTCACACCAGAGTCATCCAGAGTCAAGTAATATGAGGTCTTGTTTCTATTGAATATTAATATATATGTATATATATTATATTATATATATACATATTTATATGTGCGTCGCCTTTTTCAGTGGTTCATATCATTCATCGCATGAATAATGTACAATTATAAGTTATTGTAAGTAAATGATATTAAACGAAGATCCCCAGTGGTAGCTGGTAGCATCTCATGAGTATCTCCAGGATTCCACCCGGCTATGGTATGGTGCCATGGGTGCCATGGTCCCACCGAGGATGCCACGCACCCCAGCGGCATCGGCTACGTCTTGCCACGCTGGTTGGAGGAGAAGGAAGATCAGCTGCTGAGGCACGTTGAGGCCCGTTGAGGCCCTATGGATCAACTGGATCAACCATTTTCTGATTCCACACGGATGGTTAAGCAATGTTAAGCACTTACTAATGGAGATGCCCCCGTAGATGTGTTTTTTCTTCCTGTTTGATCCAGACAGGTTCACCACCGCTTACAACCCTTTGCAAGCAGTACGGAAGAGACACGAGACCCGCCCCTCTATTTCCCATCAAAGGCTCCTAGGACATTCCTGTCTACATCATAGTTTGCGATTGATTTCTGTACTTACCTTACCTTTCACTTCCCAAGGACCAGCATGGTCCAGCACGGGCCAAGATTTGCATGTAGAGGTACTTAATTACATGCAATATCATGTAACTCTATGTAATTATATACAGTCGATTGCACCGAACTCTAGTTGAAATGTGTGGATATCATGTTGAAATCATGTTCAAATACGTAATGATTATTGGGTATAGTATTATTGATAACATACTAATAATAATAGTATTATTAATAATAATTTAACAATGATGATGCTGATGATAACGATGTTAGTGTGAGTTCCCTGACTGTTCTCGGGGCTTGGCCACCGGACATGTCCGCCCGCAGGCCATCCTGGGGCTCCCTCTTGCGACTGCCCTTGCGACCGGAGCTGCACCCACGACGCGAGGCGCGGATGCTGTGGGTGACTAGAAGTGCAGATAAGTATCAAAATCGGGTTCAAATGGGGATATGATAGAATTAACTAATATATACTGATTTGAACATAATATAACAATCCGATACAATCTCAAAATTTCAAGGGGTGGAGGGATGGAAACCATTTCTGCATGTGGATGATAATCTTCTTGGCCTTCTTGATAGTTTGCTGGTCCCATGCTCAAAGTTTGAGATTGGGCGGGTAAACCCATCAATGCATTCAAAGTCTAAGTCTCAACCCCAACAAGTCTTCCAGGTTCCATTCCTGTTTGGGGGCATGTTGCTTTGCAGGAGCGTGGTAACAACGGTGGCTTTACCAACATCACAATGGAACATAATTTCAGGATATTTCAGGAACATCCGAGTATCGAAAACAAACAAAAAACACGTGTGAAGACTACCTTTCACAACTGTCCAATTGTTTCATGACTTTTCTTTTTGGGGAATTGCCAAGGATCCTTCCAGAATTGCTGTGTATTAACTTCCACCCCCATATCGACTTCACAATGTCAAACCGAGGTTGAATAGTGAAGCACCACAACTTGATGTGTATATGTCTTCTATTCTCATGCTAAACAATGTTAAAGAATGTCACAGATTTCTAGAAACAGCTTTTAAGCCACGTGTTTGATGGAAAAGCAACCATAGGTTCTGAATCCTAAGCGGTCCAGGTTCTGATACTTTTACTTGAATCCCAAAATTATAATGGTATCAAGTTCAATCCCATGTTTGAACCCATTTGAAGCACATAAATTGATGAAATCTTATGAAATCTCCATGTTTGTCCCATAAATTACCCGCTGAACCGGCCAGGAACTCTTCCGTCGCCTGGCCGAAGCCTTGCCCCCGTCGCTGTTGCTCTTCATGAAGCGCCTGCAGGAGGTGCCACGAAAACCGGGATGGGCTTGTTGACTATAACAATCTACAAGATGGGAATATATGGGAATATAATGTAAGGGAATAATTATGGGATATGAATATTATAGTAGATGTTGGTAATTACTGTTGTTACATTGTCATTACTATGAATAGTGATTTAATCCTCTAGAGACTTGGAGGTTTCAATACTATGGTTTGGGCTGACTTGGATGATTTGGGGGTACGCCTATTTTAAGAGAATGTTTGGGCTGTGCATTATCACCATACATCACTCCAACTCATTTTTTGGTTTCTTCCACACAAATCCAGAATGAGTGCTTTGAATGGGTACACTTGGCCATGAAGCAAAGCTATGAGGCCACGGTTGACCTACCAAATACAACAATGATGGTTATTTTCTTTGTTTTTGCGGTTGATACCCTTTGTACCCCAAGATTTGAGCAAAGTATCCAAATATCTATCCCAAAATTGTTGATGTTTGAAAGATGTTTCATGTCAACTCGACGACATTTCCATATGTCCTGGTGCAAGTGGTATAGATGCTGCAGTCGGGATCAAAGTTAATGTTTTGCTGTCTAACAAATCACCAAAAATGCAGTTTGCATGAGAAACTCACGGTGGTTTACCAGTGTTTTTGTTGATATTTCCTGAATTGAAATACCGCACTTTTGCTACCCCACTTGTGGATAAACCATTGTATATATAATATATTATTAATATGTCAAAAGAATCAGACAGCCAGGGTTGCAGCTTTAGTTCCCAGGGCTGCATCCTCGCTGCCATTGATCCCATGGTTTTGCTCGCGAGGTGTCCGTCCGTGGGGAGACAGGTGCGACTTGCGCTGGGATCTGGGATCTTCAGAGTTTCGAACCAGTCACATCCGTCTATGTACATATATTGTATATATATAATTATATATATAGTTAATTGATTAGAATTGATTATAATTGATTATCATTGTATATACTAGAATTCCATGGGTCCGTGCTTGGGTCAAAGATTTGTTACATTGAAACAGCTTTTCGGCTGATGTTTTGTTAAGGGGCGCATTTGAAATTACTGGATAGAACTTCCAGAACTCGCAAACCGAATACGAAGGATAATCAGCCAATATGGATTTGACAATCCGAAAACTATTGAAACTGATTGGATGCTTGGTTGTTGTATGTGTCGGAAAGATTGATTGGATGCAGCCGAGGGGGAAAATGGCAGTAGAATTCCGACCCCAAATTGGGATTTGCACAATGCCACCAATGAAATCACTGGAAGAGGATCTAAGACTCTGTATCAACCTCAGTTGCGACCAAAGTTGACCCCCCCACAAAAAGATGTTTTGAACCCATTAATTAAATGACCTCAAAATGTACATCAAACCCTCCAATCGGCGGTCGCATCACTTCCAGTTCTTTATGTGGTGAAAGGCAAGAAGGATATTAGTTTTTTTATCTTGTTTTTGGAAATCCTTCTTTGATCTTCTTTGGGCTCAAAAATAGCGGTAAATATTGGGATGGAATCATAAATTCACTAAGAATATTCATGGTCCATGGTGGTTCTCATTTCCTTCATTGAATTTGGAATATAAATGTGCAGTCTTACTTTTGCACACATATTAGGTTGATTGAAACTATCCTATGATGTTATCCAAATTATCCCTGGATAAGTCGAGCATGATTCGGGTAGCCCTTCCTGATTCGTCCCTTGCCAGGCGGGACATCTTCACTTCATGTGAAGTATGCGGAGGAGCCAGCCAAAAAAACATCAAACAGCACCAAGAAGTTGCTATTTGCTCACGGTAGTGGTGATTTCTTACAAAAACAAAGAGTTGGAAAGTGGGAAAGCACCTTTTCGGTGGTTCAAAGTTCAAACCTATGCGTCTCTTGTTGTCTTGTTCTCTGCTCTTCCCTCATTCTAGGTAAGTGAAATTCCATTCATTCAGAACGTGAACATGACGTGGGATGTTCATCTCAATACTATGTAGGATTATCTCCGATTAGCCACCATTTGAGTCCGTGAAAATCCATTAAATATCATGAAATCAATTTGAAAGATGCTCACTTCTCTAAACATCCTATAGCAATCACCATGCCCACAGAGCCGGAGCTGCTACGGTGCAGGAGCAACCCACCGGTGCCGAGAACAGGTGGAAGGAGTTCTTTGGTCAAGTGAAGCTGCAGGCATGGCTAAAGCGGCTGGTGAATGGTTGGTACGTGGGCATACAATATCAACTAACATAATCTAAAGTGCTATATTTATATATGAATATATATATATATAGAGAGTGTGTGTAAATCAACTAAAACATATTGCTATAAATCAACTAAAATGTGCAGGGTGCCAAGGCTAAGCCATGACTTGTTATAGAGTCTTTGAGCACAGCTGGATGGTTGCAATGGTGGTGATCAAGTTGCCACGATGGCTGTGTTGGTCTCTTTCTGTTTTTACAAGTCATAAAAATTCTGGGTACATCTAGGTATAACGTATGTATGTCTCTGAAAATGAGGGTATATCCCCAAACCATCCCAAACCATTTGTTTCCCCACTACAGCGGCCTAAATGATTAGGGTTCCTCTATTGGCCCATAGCATTGGTTTATCATGTTCCAAGGCATCCTTGAAAGTATGCGCCTTCTTTTTGGGTTCAACCGGAAAAAAAAGAACACAACCAAGCAGCCAGCATCTGTTTAGATTCGAAAAAACAATGAGAACAGTTGTGGATGCAAATGATGATAGTTTATGATGGAGATAGTTTCAATGTGTAGCGGATCAGAGATACAGGCCAAAAGGCTGGTGAAGATCCATATCAATTGGGAAGCTAATGAGCAGAGCTACAGATATCTACAGATACCCCAATATTAATGGGTAATTGTTGTTGATATTGGTGTTGTGCCCAGCATGGTTGCTATTGCACCCACGTAAAATAAGCAGCCCTTGTGGTTCTACAACCCTGGTAGTTCTCTCAAAATCATCGGGGCAGGTCCATTGGTCCACTAAGGATTGGCACGTAATTTCAACATGTTTCAAGCAGAGGAACCCTGTTCAGTTAGAAGTTCATGAAATATCAATTGACCCCAACTTGTCAATGCAAGTGCAGTTTGTTTATGTCTTGCCGCACGCACCCTCACTGATAGTCTCTGAATTACTTTGACAAACAATTCACTGATGATATATTATGATAAGGTAAGATAAGGTCAGATAAAATAAGATTATACACAGTAGATAGATACGGACATGGGTTGATACCATAGGCCTCCGACTGAGCAGATTCACATCCCCGAAACAGCACATGTTTTTAAAGAACTGGGGCACTGTGGCACCAGGTCTCCCGTGATGGAGGTCACTGATGGGGATGTGGCTGAGTCTGACTGAACCAGAAAGGACCATGGAGAACAAGGATGATAAAACAAATCGGGTTCAAGAGAAACAATGGTTCATCATTGTTCGAAATGGGTTTCTAACGGATTAGTCTATATCATGTTGGATGACATCTCCATGTTTGGTGGTGTTGTTCCTTAGTTTAGCGAAGTAGGTGAGTGGCTCCTGAAATCCTGTTCCTTTTGTTTGAGATCCTGCAATTGCTTGAGACATCCAGAAGGATTGGTTGGTCAAGAAATGTTCAATCTCCGTAAGTTGCCATCTCTACTTCTTTTCTGATGCCGAACAAGTCTAAGTCTTGAAGGCACTGCATTCACACCCAAGTCGACTAGATATATAGGCGAACACACCCAGTGTACTTTTCTTGACTTGGCTTATCTAAATACACCTCCTGAGGCGGTCATATCCATTTCTCGCCTTTCTGACGTTTAGTGTGAACGCCCTGGAACTTTGCTGCATGTTGAGAAATAGCAATAAAACAGCTTTGGAAAAACAATATATTATATATATGTTTGTCATACAAAAACTATCTCTAGTTCTCTTAAGAGGGTCCCCTCGCCATTGGTCCAGGGTAAAGCGATATACGTGACCAGGTGCCTCCTGGGAGATGGAACATTGGTTGCTTCTCCGTCGGCATGTGAAGGCTGGACGCGAACAACGGCTGTGGCTGTGAGAGGTTGTTTTGCTGCTGGAGCGGTAACTTTTGGGTTGCCCAATATGCAGAAGTTGTTTCTGCACTTGGCTACTTGACTCTAATACGTTTCACAGAGGGTTTTTTTCTCCGTAATTCATGCGAGGTTTGTGTGTGTGTATGCATAGCTTACCTGCAGCACGATTCGATGCAGAATCATGTTCAATCCACATTTGAACTGCTTGAGATGGGTGTGCCCAGAAATTGAACACGTGATTCATCATGAAATGGGAGGACTGTAAGATTGCAGAATTTTGATGAATTTTGCCATCAATTGCACCAAGGCCAAAATCTCCCAAGTGTTTCTGCCAAGAGCCCCAGATTGCTCCTTTGGGGAATGGGCCAATCAGTCGGGCACGGATCATGTGTGGCTGGTGAATCTTTCCAGCACCGATAGCCTTTCGCAGCCAGGTTCCGGAAGCAGGGCCCTCAGCATCAATGGGTGATTGTATCTGATGGTGGTTGATAACTCCTGGTAACCATGGGTGGGTAGCCTTGGATTTCCGGGATTTCCATGATGTTTGTTTCCAAGTAGTCAATGACTGTAAAAGACTCCGATCTTTTGGGATTCCCATGGTGTCCAACTTTTCTGGTCAAGTCCTTGAGACAACTTCTGCCAACTGGAGGACTTTAAGGGATTTTCTATAGGCATTGCTTCACCACCGAGTGCCCTTAAAGATGGGATGGTAATGCGCTACCACATTCCTTCCCAGTTGCGTGGATCTGATGTGGACCTGTAGTTTTCAGTTCTTTGTGACATGATTTTTGTTGCTCCCATCATATCTATATATATATATTGAAATCTGAGTTTTGTTCTTGTGTTTTTCCCTTCAACATGTTGTGTTGACAGTACACGTAAGGGATACTACGGAAGTATTGTCAGTTCCATCATGACACATCACTCCAGCCCATTCCTTCTGGGAACCCACCTACTTGGAAGTACATAACCGAAGTCGTAGCTGCATAACCTTAACGAAGAACGGGGGTCGTCCATCTATAGGTGAACTAGCCATGGCCATGCTTCCTATTCGGTCCTATACACCAGGAAGAATATGAGATTCACATCCAGCTAATCTCCAGCGACTAAATATATAATTTATAAGATTCTATAATTATCTATCTACATGCTTCTACATGGCCAAGAACATTGATTCCTCCCGTATACATATATATATATATGAGATATATATATATATGATATATATATATGATATATATATATATATGATATATATATATATATATATATATGATATATATATATATCATATATATATCATATATATCCACTGATGTTAGTTGGGAGACCCCCACGCCAAGGGCTTGGCGAAGCCGGGCATCGCAGTGAGTCCTCCCAGCACCTTGTTGGAGATGGCGTTGCCGCTGGACGACCAAGGCGACGTGGTTGACGTCACGGAAGGATGGTGAACTGTATGGATTTACCAAGCAAAAAAGGATAAAAAATGGGGGTAGCTTGGAAAAAATCATGGGGTTAGCTTGATTTTATGATGTTATATGTATGTAATTAGGGGAGTTCAGCCGAATCAACCAATGGAGAGTTTTGCCAGAAGCATCTCGTCTAAACACACAAATGGAGCCTTCTTTAAGCAAGCTAAACACATCCTGATTTTGACGTGAACCAACTGGATATTTGAAACTCATCTCAAAAGATGAAGCCAGCATGTGAAGGCCTTTCCTACTTAGCCAACATGTTTTGAAGCCTAAATCGCCATGTTAGTCGAGCATTGCCCCACCTGTCAGGTGGATTCCAAGCAGGACGAGGAGCCCAGCAGGCGAAGCATGGCAAAGCCGCTGGGAATTTGATATGGTTATTGACCACTTACAATAAATTGGTTAAATGGTAGAATATAGCTATGGATCAATACCTATTAATACCATTTTTAGGGGGATGAACATCCATTTAGCAGCTATTTTGATGTTCACCAGGGGTACAAGGTTTTGACACACTGCCATATATCCCCATTGACCAGTTAAAGTTGGTTAAAGTATGTTAAAGTTCTTTTAGTCAATGGCGATATTTAGTGTAATTGGGATATAGTTGGGATAAAACGCCGACATGTGTATATTTAAAGGTTATGGCAAAAATCCAATCACTAAAATATTTTTTTGTATAAAATGTGTACATTTATGTATGTCTACGATCTTGGTTTTCCCGTTTGTTTATTATTCGTAGACCACCAACATGGGGATTGCACAGGCAACGATAAGGGTATCAGTTCCAATTTCTGGTTGATGGTTTCAAACCTTGGTTTAATCAACATTAAATGGTGATGTTACCAACAAACGCGCATATAGCCAGCAAAAATATGGATATATAGACATTTAATACGGGTAACAATTGATAACCAATGCAAATGGTCGTTAGCAAACAAAAACGCTGGATTTTACCGCAAGAAAGGAGGTATGATTCAATGATGAAGGGATTCCTTGATGAATCTTGTGGGTTCCCTATCTGAGATGATCCAAATTCGCTAGTTTTGTGTAGGATGGATTGAAACCACCAGACTTGAAAATGGATGTAGTCACTGGTTATCCCGTGATCCCCCGCTAGGCCAGTGGTGACCACCAGTTTCATGGCACCATCAACCACCATCAATCATTTTCACTGCTGAAGGGCATGGATTCGATGGATTTGAGGGTCTGGGATTTTGGATGTATTGAACATTATCCATGGATTTTGTGATGATTCATGAATCAAAAAATGGGGGATAGCTAGACACCTCCAGGATCATGGGTTGATGTGGGAACATGTATCCATAGCTACCAGCGAAATTTGTTGGTGTGAAAAACAGCAGTACCAGGGTGAGTTTACCCATAGCGAAGTGGATTGAGTTGGGTTGTCACCTCAACTATGGGCGAAAGATTGGCACTGAAATCACTAAAACTCTAAAAAACAACACCAAAATGCGACTGGATCTGGACCCTTGCGGGCATGGATGGTTTCAAACATGTGTTTGGCTCACGAAGAAACCATTACAGTAACCATCACCATGTGGAAGGTTTATGTCGTGAGATGATACCCAGTGAAATTCAATCTGCGCTTTGCACAATGACGCAAAAAAAAACATGAAGCGATAACAGTTTCTTTCAGTCTTGAGATTGGTTCAATATGTCACAAGTTCGAGAATATTATTCCAGGTGAAATACTTAAGTCATTTCACCCTAGAAATAGAAGTAGCAACACGCCCATCCTCACCTGGTGCCATGGCAGGTCTTTGCATTTCTGCCAGTCCGTTCCTACGGTCTGCCCTTTGCACTGCAGGCTGCCAGGAATCCCAGGAATCCCGTTGTGCGGCAGAGGTTGGTGGATATGTGTCGACCAGAAATGGATAGTGGATTTACCATGGATAGAAACCACCAATAAAAATTGCCAAGAGCAATGGAACATGATGAAGAATGATGGTAAACTGCTGGATTATGTTGATATAGCATGATATAGCCTAGTTTGAGACATAGCAACATAATCAGCCATCTGAAATTGAAAGTGTGGGAAATGGCCATGGACAGTGACTGGCACTAGAGTACATACATACATATATATATATAGATAGGTATATGGCTATGAGTCAAAACCCTGGTACCTAGTGAACACCAAAATAGCTGGTAAATGGATGTTCATCCCATTAAAAATGTATCTATAGGTATTGATCCATACCCATATATTATACATGTATATCGATGGCTAAACCGAGGATTGGGCCGTCTCTTCATCCAGGGAGGAGATCTTGTCAGGCTGCGCCTGGAATGAGTTCCTCAAGGCGGGGTATTTTCCTGCTGGGACCTCAAATGTTGTTTAAAGAATCATGATTTTGCTGGCAGCTGATGATTAGAAAGGTGCAAAGAACCTCTATTGGGTAGACGGACGGGTGAATGGTTGGTGGATGCACTGACTGTGACGGTAAATGCAACCGTTGTCCCTAGGTATAATGATGGATGACAATGGATCGCTTCAAAGTTATAAGATATTATCTACGTTCACAACCTGAGATGTCACCACGATTTTGGAGGCTGCAATTCAGTCATCACGCAGCAGCTGCTAAATCCTGAAATGATGCCGCGGGTATCCCTGAAGATGATTGACTTTGAGCCCACAGGGTCTGTTTGATTCTTGAACTTATGACTCTGAGTAGTTGGTGGATTCAAATCTGTGATTGCATGATCTGAGTTGACCAAGTCCTTCGTGGAACGAGTCATCCCATGCATCTCCCAGACAGGAGTTGCTCGTTGGAATAACCACAGTCAGTGTCCAGTGAAATCCACCTTAGAGCTGGCATTTGCCAGGGTATCATGTTTGAAAATGGGCGTGTGTGAAAATAGGGATTATGATACATTATGATAACAAACCACTGGGCTTGGGATACCCCATGATACCCCAGTGTTTAGACAAAGCCATATATGGGGGTAAAGGCGTAGTTTGGAAATGGACACATTAGCAAGTTCTGGAATCTTGACTCATGCCCTATCCAATAAATGCGAGGTTCATGATTTTGAGATACTCCATCATATCCCATTACATCTGCCATAATATATATATATATATATATATACATATGCACATGTACAATGTACCCATTATATGGCAACAAATGTGTGCCATATCCAAATTGTAGCTTGGCAAAATGGTATCCAACTGCCCAATGGATACCAGCCAGGCGGAACTTCCGAACTTGATCCTGACATTGGTCTGAGCCCAAGCCAGGTTGGCAGGTTGGTAGCTGGGTAGACCTTGATGAATCTGTGAATCTTTCTAGGTTAACTTTCCTAATTCATTGTGCACCATTTTATAGATATAAGTGCTGATTTGGATTTACGTAAATCAACCACAATTGGTCCTCATCCGGATTGTTGATGGTTTACAGATGACATTGCAGGTGTATTACCGATATTTCCAGCTAGAATTATGTTCTGAACCCACCAGCCAGTCACTTACATGCACATTATGTATCAGGCTGATTTAATCAGGCTGAATCGAAATAACCAAATTGCTTAGTACCCCCCCAGCTTTAATCATTTTTACATACCTAGGTTAGTCCAAATATTGTGTATAATATACCAAACACAAACACAAGCAGAAAAAAATGATGATTAGCACTTGCCTGTTGGTGGTTTTTCTTTTCTTGATATCCATCCCTATACAGCACATGTTTTTTGATGTGATGGCCCCAGTTGACCAACATCCCAGGTGTCCTCGGTAACCTCGCTGAATGCCTCGGATCCACTGAAGTGGAGCTTCTACAGTGCGGCAGGGGAACCTGAGTTTGTTGCGGAGTTTTGTAAAGGGGTAAACCCAATAAGAAACTCTCCCCAATATCACCAGAAAGGATGAACCCTCCAAAAATGCTAGGTTTCATGATTATTGGGTTTACCACATTAATCTCATCCCCCACTATGAGTATCTATTGTGATCTATTGTCTAGAAAATAAAAATGGGCGCTCTATGGCGGGTGTTTTTAATCATCCGGTCTAATTTGCAATTATCTTGTTGCATTGACTTAAGTGAAGCTGAACTGATTTGCTTATGACATTTAGCTCATTTGTGGCCCCCAATAAAGACCCCAAATTCAACGAGACACATGTGGCGAGGTGTGGTACTTATTATATAAACATTATGTATCATTATGATTCATTATGTGTATACATATTTACATCTAAATGCACATTGTTTCATGTTTCTATATCTGAATAGATTTTTGCAGACGGTAACATTGGTGGAAAACCCAGGTTCCTGCCGCCACTTCGGCCAGCAACTTCTTCAGGCCGTGGTGACCGTGGCCGTGACGTGGGGAATGGGTCGGTAGACCATTGATTTCTGGGGAATGCCGTGGAAATAGGAGAGGAAACAGAACATTTTTCCCATCTTTTGTTTGGAATGTTTGTTTCGAATAAGAAACCATTTAGACATGGGGAATTGGCTTATTCTATTCCACAGATACGAACCTGTATTCGAAGCCCTCCACAGATCCCTGCCCGTTGTGGCTGGGGAATTATTTGTTTGTCTTTTTGTTGCAATCGGTAAACGAACCTGGCCGCAAATCAAAACGATTGTTTTTCATTGCCAGGTTAATTCACTGGAGGGGTTCACCAGTTTGGTGGCTATGCGTCTTTTCACCGTGGTGCCTTTCTTTTCACACCGTCATTTAGCAGTTACTAGATGGATGATCATCTCGCTACTTCTCGGATATATCGGGTTTGATCCATTCCTATTTGGATTGGTGTTGACAATGGGATGTAAGTAAGCCATTTTGTAGTGTTTCTTTGGTGGTGCAGAACGTTCTTAAACGATGATGTCCTCCCTTTTGTAGGGTGATGTTCATTTTTTGTTGAGTTTTGTTTGCAAGATCCCTGTTTTTTCCAAGATCCCTGTTTTGGTTGGATATATCTCAACTTCTTGCGTTTTGTTATGATATTATACTTGAAAAATGTCTATACGCATTCGTTTGTTCGGCAACCCCGGTTGTTTGGTGCTTCTATGACGTTCCCATGACTTGCTGGAAAGCATTGCGAATTGTGCGCCGGGCCAGGCCTGCAATCGTTCAGCTGCAGAACAAGTTGCGAGGTCGCGAGCCGAGTCGGTTAGCTGTTCACGGTGAGCTCAGTGAACTGCCTGCAGAACCCTGCGGGGGAAAAGCATAGTTATCTTTTAAGAGGGAATTAAGTTCAATTGCCAAGCTTGATTGCTGGGGGGTATTTGGGGTAAAAGTGGATGACAATAGATTCAACAGCCATAGCATGCCATAGCAAAATATAGCATTTTGGGGGGGTGTAAAACACTGCCAACCACCTCAGGGACGAAAGTTCGTCTCACTTGGGGACGAATGAATGGACAGTCCGCTTGAGTACGAAAACCACCATGTGAAAGATGATCACCGCCAGGAAGGTTCACGCCATCATGCGTACTGACTAAGACAATAACACATTGCATTCGAAGCGTGGTATCCGGAGGTGGTAAGTTTAAGATAGTTTAAGTTTAACCGATCTTTACTGATCCAGACTTTTGCATGACTTTGTTTATCAACGTGCAAGGCTGCCAGAACACAGTGCATCAAATACTAATACAGTATATACTGATATTGGGAAGGCTGACAGAGAGAATGTGATGATGTCCTCTTGGCAAAACACAGCCATGATCACGATTCCACACTGAACCTGTTTCTTACCCACCTTCCAACTAGCCGTAACTAGCCCTTGGGTTGGTCGTGGTTTGGTTGGACTGAAATGCACTGACTATCCCCAATCATCGCCAATCCCTGCCAGGGGTGGAATGTATGCTGACGGATGAAGACTCCTTCTGTTTGCCGCAAAAAGTCAGGGACCCGAGGTTCCGTTGTGCAATGCTAAGACTGCTAAGATCTTTGCCAGATCAGGCTATCAGTCTGTAACGTGCCTCTGCTTTGAACTACGCCTTTATATGGCGAGCTTACTGGGAGGACTGCGCCAGTTGGCAAATTTGCTTTCGGAAGAGTTTTCATGACTGAAATCAGCAGCAAGGAAAATGCAGGGGATGCTGGTTGGTGAATTCAATGCTGGCCAATCACTTTGGCAACAAGCAGAACAAAACAGTAGATAACAGTAGCATGGATCACTTTGAGACCCAAATGTATACAATAGAATAGAGGAGGCACCAATACGCGAAGACTAGCAAGACATTGTTTTATACCCTCCAGTAATCTATCTAGTTGAATATGTAGATATACATGTGCCAAGGAAGATTATGAATCAATTCCAAAATGGTGACTTGTTCACATCTATATATTTGATAGTTGATATGGTTGCTTGGTGTTCATATCTGTAGTTTTCCAGTCCACAAGATCTGATCCCAATGGCAATTACTTGCTGGTCGAGACTGCAAATATGCCGGTCATCTGTTTGGACCTTCGATGTGCGTACTCCTTCTAACAGGGGATCGAATGGAACATCACTCCCACGCTTTAGGTCGGTTGCGGAACCATAGAAGCTAGCAGTTAGAAGAACGGGGCACGCATGCCAATTCATACAGAAAATAATGTTCGAAACACCACATTTGACTGCTTGGGAGACAGGTTGAAAGGAAAAAACAATTAAAAACCCTTCCAACATGTAGTGGAGATCTGCTGTTGGCTGTTCCCCAATATAATATATATATAATCATGGTGGCTGAAATCCTGAAGCCATGGCAAGACTCCCATTGATGGCAAAGCTACCATGTTTGATTGGTTTTAATTTTATCCATGGGTTAAAAACAATATTATTATTTATATATATATATATATTATGTATATAGATATATTATATACATATGTATTCTATAAATTCAGAAGTTATATCATAGTTTTTGCGTTCTACGAGCCATTTCCAGGTAGGATATGTTCATCATTTCGCTGCTCATTCGGAGCTCCGCCATGAGGCCATCCGTTGTCCTCCAGAGGCCATGGTGGCACTGGTGGCACTGGTACCATGGTGTGTTGATCATCAAAAAATGCATGGTTTCACCGCAAAAACGGGGATGGTAGCCAAACATGATGTGTATAATACGGATAGAGTTGGATATATACATGACACATAGTGTATACCAATAAATATGACATTTGGGATTCTCCAGAAAATGGCGCACTTACCACGCTTGATGGCTGCTGAAATGCGTAATATGAGAATATGATGGTCTAAACCATGGCAAGGCATGCACATGTCCTGTCTTCAGACAAAACAGTCTGCTTAGATGGTCTGTTCTTATGCCACATTGTTGATGGGTGTCAAACGTTAGCCATGCATTGGCCATTGGCCACAAGTGGCCCTGTTCCTTTTGTTTTTTTTGGTTGTTGTTGCTGTTGTTGCTGGAAAACAATGGAAAACAATGGAAAACAATCGAAACCAATAATTACCCAATCCTTTTTGACAGATTTACTGGTGTTGAGATGTTTTTCGGAACCTTGAATCATACAGTAATGGAGCGCTGTGCGCCAACAAAAATATTAACGCTGGAGACCGGTGCCTTGAAGCCATCAGGCGCGGCGGTGTTTGGGACCTGGCAGTCCCTTGCAGCAAGCCTTGCGTAGCCAAGGCGGAAACGCAGTGGAGCGGTGGAAGGGCCTTGGAAAATTCTGAGTTTACTACTTTTACAGACTTTTACAAACTTTTACTATGCTGTTACTATCCCAAATGGGGAGTGTATGGGAATGTAACATGACTTAACCAGGAAATATTGAGGTTTTCTGTTTTTTTCTGACCATTTGGATCCATTTGGATTGTTTTGGCATTTGGCCTTTGGCGACCGAAAATTGAGTAGCAATGGACCCACAAAAAATCGGTCCTTACGTGGCAAGTGATCTTGGCCCCCGTTGCGTCGAGGTTTGCACTTGCTACATGAGAAGGCCCTGGCAGAGTTGGAGCTTGGGCGAGCCAGAAGTGGGGATAAAATGGGATAAAGGTGTTTTTAAGAATTTGACGGGTTGTTGATTTGTTGTTCGTTTGGTCTTACGTCCTACTTTTGATGATGATTCCAATTCAAAGTAATTTAAATACGACACCGGAAACGATTATATAAGCCTCGTTCCCACAGATTTTCATAGTAAGAGCTTATTTTATGCATGTTTCTTGGTAAACAGCCAGTCCACCTACTTCATCCAATTGCTCGCTTCCCTAGAGTATGAGCTCCCAAAAAATCATGTCGGCTTGCTCCCACAATGACCAACGGACGTGTTTCCCAGAAATTTTAGGGCTAGATTCTATCAAACAAACCACAAAGAGTGGATGCTAAAAAATAGTTTTTTAAAAAAAAACTAATGATTTTCCGATTTCCTGGTGGAGGTGGAAGCCTATGCACCCGCGGGTTTGCTGGATAGTCCCTTGGCAAGACAAGCATGGCCAGTGATGTCTTTACCCCCCAAAGAATTTTCCGCCAGATCGCCACATTGATACAGGGAAAGGTACACTTAAATCCTGATGTGTGATGGTCAAACTACCATTTTTTCGGAGTTAATTCCATTGGTTTTTCTGGTTGAACCGCAATTTTGCATGGTAAAACTGCCATGTTTTCATGGTTCCCAGATAGCACTGGGGCGCGGCTTCCAAGGCTTAGGCGTTTTGCGGCTCAACGCTTCGCAGTTGCTACGTCTTCTGCCAAATGTGGAGGCAGTCAGGGATGGTTTGGATGGAGGGAAATCATCCTTACATGGGATATCAATCTAGGGAAATACTGTTATATACTGATGATAAATATATTTATACTTATTTATAATATGTTTATAATGATTTATAAGATTTTTATAATTATATATATAACCACTAGTTATCATTTACATTAACCAGCCAACCAAATACTAATAATCTGATGTATGGGTGTGTCTGAAAATGCGAAGGTCACTTTCGAAGGGATGATGATTGACCGATCTATTTACGGGTACCATATTTTCAGACAAACTTCTTCGATTCCTTTGGTTAATGATTCTATATTAGAAAGGCTTGTGATCGCCTAGTATTTGGGGTTCTTGATAAGAAACTAGGATCAAGATTCTCCACCGTGGCAGATTGAAACCAATGGTTGGGGATTGGAAGGGGATGCTGCAGTTGGCCAAACCATTTTCACCAGGACCCTTACGGTACACTGTAAGAATCCTAACATCTATATTTGGAGCTTTGATGGTATGAAATCCAAACCTGTAAAGATGCCAAACCTTTCTCTTCCTGTTGGTTCTAAGGCCCTAGGGACCTAGGGCCCTAGGGGCTGATGGAGGTCTCATGTTCCCTGACTCAACATGTCAGGATTTCCCCGGCATGTCCTGGTGGCGCCAACTGCTAGCCCTCCTGGACGGGGGTTGGACTGGATGGGAAATGAGCAGTACTCGAATTCTCGGTTGCTTGATGGTTATGTATTGTTATGTTTGGCCTTACACCAACTGATTTAATGGAGATGGTATTTTGGGAATCCCTGTCAACCAACCAGAAGAAGTGCTTGAAAGAAACCCAAGATGAGGTACTTGCACATAAATCAGACGGCCAATAGCAACACAAAAACTTATTGGTCATATGCCCAAATCTACATGTCGTCTAGTGCTGCTTTCAGCATCTTTCAGCCACGAAAACAAGCCAACATAATGAACATAAAAAGGCGGCCCAAACACCGACCGGCCAGCAAGCTTAGGGAACATTTGTATAGTTCAAGAAGGGTTTTGCATTGTTTGGCGATTGATCCTTTCATCATTCTATATCATTCTGCATGGGTGGAATTCACCCTTCACTAACTTTCCATGTTTTTTTTTCTCATTAGTTGATTAGTATCCCAAAAAAAACATGTTGGATACTGGTTGGTATCCCCAAAACATGTTGGTTACTACAGCGCAGTGCTAGGACGAGCTGTTGGACCTGGCGCCCAAGAACGACTTGGCGCGGCTGGTGGAGGCGGTGACTTTATTGAAGAATCATGATGAAACAATGGGAATATTTGAATTCTGGAGGCTATGCGATTAAAAAAACCCATGAGGCTAGATTTTTTTTATTATGAAATGATGGGTTTCATGATAAATAGCAATGATTGGAGATGGTTATTGATGAAGAATTGGCTGTTAACTAAGCAACATAGGGAATTTTTGGGATTATTTGATTGACAACAAACGGGGGATGTTTAGTAATTATATCAATTGATGGGTTTCGTTGATAGTTTCAGATCTTGATTTAACCATCCATGCATGGGAATGCAGCCAAAATAGCCAAAATGGGGATATACCATGATATACCCACTTAAGACAAAATATAAAATGAAACTGGTCCCTTCCAAGACTTTTCAGTCCAGATCCCCTCCAGAACCTATCAGTCCAGGACTCTTGCAAACTTTCTCTCCAGCTACCTTCACAAAGTTTCCTTATGGTCCCTATGGGTTCTTTGTACTCGGTATTAAACCCAGGACATCCCAGGACCCTCCAGCAAATAACTCCTCTCGCAACCTTTGGTTTGCTCCATAGGCCGGTGAGCGCCATCTGTTGAATTTGGAGGTGGAACTATGTCAAATATGCCCACTAGATCCACTAGAGATTTGTCTTTTATGTTTGTTTTTCCGCGGGAGTCAACTTTGCAACCTCAGCAATTCTTGAGTTCTGAAGAAAAACTATTGGTATGTATGTTGTGGTTGCAGTAAACCCTAGGTTGGATATGAATACGGTCATTTTATGCTTGTTTACTGTGTATTATTGGGTTGCATTTGATATATTTGCTGACTGTTGGGCAGCAACAGAAACATCTGAAATCCCAATATATTGTCCCAGAATCCCGTTATTATATTTTGCCACATATGCAATCTTTCCATAGTTCCACTGTTGTTTTTAACGATGTTGACAAAATGACCACTTGAGCTGCTTGGCCTTTCCACTTTCCACTTTATATGTTCTTCTTGCTGAGTTCTTACATTCATTTCCTGCCTTAGATTGAAAAGCCCGCAATATTTCTTGGCCGAAAAACTGTTTCAATGTTTCATAGATCTTTCATCATAGTGACAAGTCAATGGCATGCCAGTCCCAGAATTTGGCCATGTATCATGCCATCTAGCCATCTAGCCATCTAGCCATCGCCTGTCCTCGCAGGTGGCGCGCAAGCTGCCGTTGCTGCCGGTGCAAGGCGCCTCTTTGGAGGTGTCCGAGGGCTTGGTGCTGCCGCCCGAGCAACCCGAGGCGGGAGGATGGAGGTGATATGAGGTGATTCCCAGTGGATGATGTGAATTTTAGATTATGATAAAACATGATATACAAAAAATAATGTGAATTGTAGATGATGATAGGATTATCACTATTATCCATCATTTATTCAATGAACAATGATTTAATTTGATTTGACAAGTGATGATAGATGATGAACTCATATTTATACTTGAAGAACAATGAAATTTGATCATGTGATAAGCCAACATATGGGGTGTAGGAATGGGGGCATTAGTATCCAAGGGATAGTTTTCGCATATGTGTTTAAACTATCAGTCATTTAGGCTAAGTTTAGTTGTTGATTTCAAATTTGGTTGTAACATGATATAACTAAACCACCAAAGACCGTTAGATATTCAATTAAATTGAAGTGTGACCAACCGAAATAAGGGTTTGGAAAGCAAAGTATATTCTATAGCGATTTCATAGCCAACCAAACACCCATGATATGACAGTGTGACAATGATTGATAGTTGATCTTGGATTGACTGCGAAACGCAGGGGGGCCTACAAAGTTTGTATCAAACTAGAACATGTTTTCCAGGACGCTATAGATTCTAACTTGATTTTCACTTCATGATTTCCAGGGTGCTGACCTTCAAGGCGACAAAGCCACTCATTCAAAGTGGCTTGAAAAAAGCAACCTGATATATCCTAATGTGCGATCCATGATCATCAATAACTAATAAAGCATCCCCAATCATAAGCCACAACAGTTGGGCAATGAACATAATCATTTGCGGGGGGTTTACACAATTTCCTAACTGTGGAACCCGAACCACAAATCTCGGCTACCAGGCCGAAGGCTTTCCACCGGAGCTTCTGGCAGAGCTGCGGGCAGTGGATTTCAGGCGCCGAACTTTCGGGACAGCAGGGGAAAGGGGTTGGATTGCTGGAGGCGGATCACAAGGGAAAAACTGTAGGATTTGAGGGAGTTTATGGCAAGAAGTAGGCTTTTAGTTGTTGGTTTGGGTGAGGTTTGAGAGTTATCAAGAATGTGGTCTGTAGAGAATGCGGATGTTTAAAAGAAGATGAAATGTGTGCGTATGACTTATGAAATAGGGGGAAATCATGAACAACTGAAGGATTTTGCCAATCAGAACGCGGCGGTATGATACGAATGGACGAAATAGGTTGGTACAATGTCTTACTTCCCTCAACCAAATAGGATAATGATGCCCAATGACTTTAATTTTGCAAGGAAGTTACTATAAAATCATATCTTTTGTCATATCCCTCTGAATAGAGAGCGATATAGGAAATCGAAGATGGTGGTTGGACGACCTTCCCCCACGAAAGGTGCTTTGACGGTTGGTCGTCTGCAGCCATTGTATAAGATTATATAAGTGCTATTTAGGATGATGGTTTCAGAGCAAAGTTTGTGACCATATTTTTGCGGCTGTGGTCAGAACCTCCTTTGATTCTATGGTTGGTTTGAGGGAGCATATTCAGGAAACCCATGTATTTGGACTTATTTGGATAGTACAACCATAATATGTTTTCCTTGACATTGCCTCTTAAATCACCACGTGCTTTGTAATAGGATTTTACTCATCCAATCAATATCTCACCATTTGGCGTGCGTGACTGCAATACTCTTTTGCTTTGCTGGGTCGTGGCGTGGTGCCATGACGGTTCTTGATTTGGTTCGATTCCAAATTTTGTTCGGCAACATTATGATTGCTGTTGTTTCAAAGTTACTATGACGGATTCCCAGCAGTAACCGTTTGAGATGGCTAGGACATAGTAGCACGACACTTTGTGTGGGACCACTTGGGCTCAAATCAAGTTGTTTGCATCGCTGATCGAATTTCAGTGCATATGAAAACCAATGCCGAGACCCTGATAACATGCCTTTTCGTGCTTTGCTTCCGAGTCATCTTCTGCCTTGACAATGGACTGGGACGAACCCCTGGCATGGGGTACAATACTTGGAATGACTTTGAATGTGAAGGTGTGTGGCTCACCTGCACCGCTTCTGTTGGACAGGATTTTGCAGGTTTGGTATAAACCCTGTGCACTTGTTTGTTTGGGGCTTTTGGTCTTACTTCATGTTTGAAGTATATAAACATCCCAAGACTGGTATAGGTCAATATATCTCGGGTGCATGTTTGTACATGCTCATAGATCTCATGGGGAATCTTAGAATATTTCTGACATCAAACAACCAAAAACTGAGTTCGTGAAATACTCAAACAATCTCCCCTGTGCCGTATATGCTGACCTCTCCGCCAAGTGAGGTCGGCTTCCAATATTATCAAAGTCGCAGACAAGATGGTGGAGTTGGGTTTTCTGGCCTTGGGATACCAGGATTTGACGTGTCAGTTTTTGTGTCTTGTTTTCTAATTGATTCAACGTCACCTGCAAAGAGGAACTTATATAATTGGAAATTGGGTTCATCGTCTATGTTATATTATATAATTATATACAATAATAATATTATAATATTATTAAATATTATTAATAATAATCATATATAATATTGAACCCCTTACATGACCGCTTGCTAAGCCAAATGAGTTTTGTTTCCTTGGTCTGGTCCCTTCAGGAGATACTGAGGCCATGCTTCAAGTTGTTTTGCGGCCGAATGTCATGTCATGTGTTATTCCATGTTTTGGGCCAGATCAGCGATCCAAGGATACGAGTACCTGGTCATTGATGACTGCTGGGCCTCTGACCGCGGCGAGGATGGTGTGCTGATCCCTGACCCCGCAGCGTTTCCGGATGGGATGAAAGCCGTAGCGGACTATGTTCACTCCAAGGACAGGACCATGGGTTCTCCCATGGGTTTTGTACCGAAAAAATGGCACCTCACTTCATATGGTTGATCATTTTACCCAGTAAAAATACAATTCTATCAATTTGTAAATATATAACTTGGATTAATATAGGGGTATATGGAAAAAGCTACCCCGGCTTAAGTTTTTGGAGAATTGAACAGCCCCCCAATTTGACTGGTGAATAGAAGGTGTTGTTTTGTTGTAGCCATCAATCGGGCGAATCTCTGTCATCCTACTAGACTGTGAATATCTTACCAGAGAAGGACCACTTTTTAGCACATCAACTTGGTTCACCCAAAATCAAGGCCATGTGTTTGGCTTTTGAACACATTTGCCGCGATATAGAACCTAAATTATGGGTGAAACACCCACACGTTTGGTTGCAACATAAAATGGATTGACAGAAATTGTTCAACAATTGTTCAGAAAGTGTGATTAAATTTCCAGAACCGTTGCTTTCAATCCTTTTTTTCCGGTTTGTTTCATCTTTGTTTCATCCGTTCTGGGTGAAGGGCCTAAAGTTCGGCATCTACACCGACCGTGGCTACTGGACCTGTGCGGGCCGTCCTGGCTCTGCGGAGTTTGAGGAAGTCGACGCCAAAACCTTCGTGCAGTGGGAGGTGGACTATGTCAAAACGGACGCTTCGTTGGGAAAACGTTGGGAAAACGTTGGGGAAAGGATGGAAAGGTCACTGGAGGTGTGATGTTTCACCACACAAAGATAAAGATGATGTTAATAAGGGGTTCAATGGTTGGAATGGGAGGGTTCAATGATGAAACTCGGGATTTCAAAAATATGAATGGGATTGAATGGGGCGGGCGATAGGAAAGGAAATTCAAGTTTGAACGAACGAATAACGACAAAGATTCGATAGACCCTGGTGAATGTGTTTTGTGTTTAGTATTTAACAGAAGTGAGCTGCAAGAAGTCGGGTTTCAGCAACAAGATGCTGTTTGATCAATGGGGCCTTCAAGAATCAACATGGTGGGTGGAAAAGCGACAAGCACAAGGATTGAAACACGGAAAACTTTGATAGCCAACGCAATTTCTGCTTTGTTTTACCAACCAAACACTGGGTTCCAGTTTCAATCCCATTTTCAACCGAAAGAAAAGGTGAGAATCATGTTGAGAAAACAGAAAGCATGACCACAAATGATACGGCTAAATATGGGCCAAAACCTGGTACCCTGAACAGCGAACTAACTGGATGTTCATCCACATTCATCCACCTAACCACCTAAATACTTGTACCGCTACCTAATACTCGAAGGGTATCATAGGTCTCGACCCTTCTCCATATGAAAGATATCGTTGAGATGGTCACAAAACATCCAGGTTTGGGGTTGGCAGGGTACAGTGAGTGGCCTGGTGTTTTTCAAGGGATCTCCCGTGCTGGATGAATTCTCAGCCATGAATGGTGCTCTGTGCATGTGCGTCATTACTGGGTTTTGGTAGGCAAGACACGCCACTTGCAGGGTTTCAAAGATGCTGGTTTTGACATTCCAAAAAGGGCATTGTTGCAATTTAAACTGTACACAAGGCCCCCGTTCTGCCAATTGATCAACACCAAGAGAGATCTGCCACGAACACGGCAATGTTCCTAGTTGCAAACTCAAACGTCCGAGCGACATGGGGACAAGTAACTGAAACATACTGAAACATACTGAAACTAAGTTTCTTATAGTTTCTTGACTTTTTTCGGTTTACTTTTCCGTATCACCGAGAGTGGAATTGCATGGAATTGCTATCCGATGTTTCGCTGAGGATTCCTGCAATGGCCCGGACTCTTTAGAGGACCAACCATCTCATGAGGCCATCCGGCAGTATGAGCCTTGGTGACTCATGGGTTCGTCAAAAAAGGGATGACCTGCCGATTTATGGCATGTGAATAGTGACAATGATCATAAAAATGGTGGATGCCGCAGAAATTAATGAAAATTATGGTGATTTCAATCCAGGACAATGATGATCGACCATTTTTTCATATTTTTTCTCTGCGGGTGTTCCCCACTTTTTTACCAGACAATCCTGCATGTTGGGGATGGGTCACCTGAAGCAACCTGGAATTTAAGATGGTTGATAAGTGACTAGGGGTTGTGTGATTTATCAGTGATTACCAGGGTAGTGTATCTCAAGGTATCCCGATGATGACAAAATTTCTAGCAGCCACCAAGAATTATTTTGGATGCAGGTGTATGCTATTATATATATATATATATACATAGACAGTATATCATATATACATTCATTATATTTTTGATTACTCTTATAATTATATATATATACATAGAATGACATCATTTATACATATATGATGCTTGCATGTTCACTATACTTCTGACCCATACTCCCCACCATCTCCCGCTTTTTCAAGGAACTCTTCCGAGATGCCCTAAGTGCCAGTGGCCGTCCGGTGTATTTGGCGC
>Ga0126342_10003410_pt1 | contig 26227 bp, 23 predicted proteins | sample Cyp1metagenome_FD_92528 | JGI IMG/M metagenome (GOLD analysis project Ga0126342, IMG submission 92528) | Coral microbial communities from Lord Howe Island, Old Settlement Bay, Australia - Cyphastrea 1 metagenome | ecosystem: Host-associated > Invertebrates > Cnidaria > Coral ...
CCCAACCCCGATTTCTCCAGCATCTTTATCTGCTTCTGCCTCAAGCAAGAGCTGCATAGGCTTTGTGTTTCCATTAAGGGCAGCATGGTGCAAGGGTGTCCTGCCTTCTCCATCTGTCAGGTTGGGAGTCAAAGGGCGCTGAAGCAACTTTTCAAGCGCAAGCGAATCATTGTCTGCACACGCAGTGACCATGCTTTGGCTGTTTTCAGCATCTGGTGGCCAAAACTCTAACACCGCCACCTGTAGTTTCAGTGGTGCACAACCCAAGACCTCGTCATCCAGAATCTCATGACCATCTTCCGAGAAGAGCTTTTGTCTGAATCTGGAAACGCCAAGTTCTGGCGCCAACGATTGCTTCAGAATCTTCGCCACCTGCCCCTCGAACTTAACCGCATCAAGAGTTGCCAGCGGCTCACCGGATGCAAGGAAAAACACGTCCATTGCCGCAGGGCGTTGAGATGTGGACTTGGCCGGTTTTTGTTTTGCATATATACATATATATATATATGGATATGGGATTTGAATTTTTATTTTTAACACACCCGCACAAGTTTCCTGAATGCTCTGATCTGTTCATCTGGAAGAAAAAAATGGCAGCAAATGGCAGATGGATTCTCTGAATTAAATCCGGGTTGGGAACTATAAACAAATGAAACAGGCTGCAAAACCATGCACCAACTTCCCACACACACTCCACAAAGCCGCACCAATGGTCAGTATATGCAAAGCCACGCAGGCCCGGGATTCCCTGCTCAACAGCTTGCATCTGCTCGCCCGTGAAACATAGCCAACCTCAGATCCAACCTCACCACTTGAACCAACACTTGCTCATACTTGTTGAAACAACAACCGCTGTTGATGTGGTCCCGTGACTCCTGGTAGCAAACCCGACCGCATTGGGTCACATGGTCCCAGCATGTCCTAGCCCAAATCCTGCAAAAGGCGTCTACAAACAGTACTTATTATATATACATTCTATATTTGTGGAATTGACTCCATGAACAATCACCATCAATCACCTTATTGAACGATGTTTGATGATGTTCGTCAATTCGTCAATTTGTTTCCAGCTGGGTTTCCTGACGCTCGTGGTTCCGATCTGCAAAGTCTTGGATCGACAAGGCACAGCCCTTGGAGCCGCTTGGAGTTGGGCGGATACGGCGAGAGATGGCGATCAGATGTGAGAGTCAGGCGTGTGATTATATGATGCCACAGAACCCACAGATGCCACAGAACCCACAGATTTCTACAATTCCACAATGACCGAATTTCAAACGACTCCTTTACAATGCTTTATATTAATTCTTTATATTTGTTATCTTTATAGCGTGTACATACCCAACTCTTACAAGTTTCATGCTTCTTACACTGTCCTGCATCTTTCCGCGTATGAATGTCGTGGACGGAAACATCATGGGCGCGGAACACGGATGTCTTTTTCATGAGACCTTCATCCTTCAAACTATACAAATCAAAGCAACACATGGCCCTAAATCGCTCTGCTCCAATCTGCTCGATACCTTTGCATGGCCCCAACACTCGCGTCTCACTGGGACAAATATGTAACTATTGCAACCCTTGGTTTTCACATTGCTTGGCCGTCAAGTCCGTGAGTGGCCGTCGTGGTTGGTGCTCTGGGCTGCAAACCACTCGACAACCCTCTAGTACGAGGCCCATGAGCCTGCAACATGAAGCAAAACAAAAGTTCTGAAGCCAGTTCACGCTATCAATCTCATTGACTCATGCTATGACATGTTATGACATCAAACAACGGCCATGCTTGTGTGATTCCATTATATCTTGAACCTTGGACGAATTTCAAGAGATTGCCGCCCTTCCAGTGCTGCTGGTGCAGGTGTCGGGCTTGATGGCCGTGCGAGCAATGCGCATATGCAATACATTGCAACACCATGTAACTTCACTTTTGTTGGCTTCAGTCAGGGGATCCTAAGACTTGCAACACAAGGTAACTAAGATCAACTAAGGCCATAGATCTGCATCACAAAGCGGCACGACATCTGTACAGTCAGGTACTTGGCAGCGGATGCACCGGTGCCTCACCAAATGATCAACTTGACCACCTCGGAGCAGCAAAAGCCGCAAGATGCCGCAAGGAAAACAATCGAAACACGAATCCAAGCAGCGCCAAATGACTGCTCATGTCTCTCAATGTCTATCATTTGCAATGATAATTCATGATAAATCCTGTAGCCTACGGCGTCGTATGCGTACGTCAGCCTACTATACTCCATTCGGTGCACATACTTTGTAACACTTACAAAGCTTCCGAATTTGCAAATTCGCAAGGCCAAAGGCTAAATAGGGTTGCTGGACTCCTACCAAGAGGAATTGCCAAGTAAAATCACACATCCACACACGCACGGAATGAATTTGCTATCATGGGCACAACAATGCTACCATGCTTTTCTTGCAAGGTGCTGAGCAGCCAAGACGTCATTAGAAAGAATCCGGGAATATATTCCAACCCAGGTGTCTCATTGTTTCTCATGTTCATGTCCGTCTACCAGCTCTAGCCGCTGATCTTGTCAGCAGCTTTCACCTGGCAATGCTGCACAATTGGTCACATTCGTCAAAAAGAGCTTGGCTGCGTTCGGTGTTCATTGCAAGATCACTCGGCTCCAAAACATACCAGCCGTACTTGTTGTGCAAGTAAATGGTCTCATCTGGAAAGTCCCCGGAAGGACAAGTGGCTGCATAAATGCTGCTCTGTGCCCCTGCGACCACATCGATTCTTGCCCAATCACAGGTCGCCAACATCGCACCTTCAAGGCAACCTTTGGGCTTGATGAACTGCGAGCGAATGACTCCGGGATGAACTGCCACAATCTCTTGGCAAATGCCCCGGCGCTTCATCTCCAGTGCTAACATCAAGCGTGCCAAACAAGCATTGGCATATGCGGAGACACCTGCACCTTTGAAGTATGGGTTTGCAATGCCATCTGAGATGGCGTAGATATCACCGGTGACCCACACAATCCTTCGAGGTTTCAATTTATGGTTCAAGACATGATGACCCAAAACGCATGTCGCAAAGCTGATTTCCACGCCAGCTCCTACTGTCTTCTCCTCTTCAAAGACTGCCCCGGCATTATTGATCAGAACATCAACGGTTGAATGCGCTTTGAGGATCTCTTTTGCACATTCATGGGCGCTCTCACTGCTGGACACATCGCACTTGAAAACCTTCAGTTTGCCTGCTTGACCAGTATGGGAAGCGATGATTTCGAGATCTGAAGTAGCCTTTTCAACGTTTCTGGCCGCAAGCAAGACTTGAGCACCTTGCTGTGCGATCGCCAAAGCAGTTTCAAAGCCAATGCCACCACGAGAGGGTCCTGTAATCACCACAGTCTTTCCAGACATGTCAACTTCTGGGGCTTTGAAGTTGCCTTGGAACATCATGTCTTTGGCAACACGCCATGTGGCAGCCATGGCTGTGAAATTTCACGGTTGGGCGCCAGCTTTGGGTTCCCTGACTGCCTGTCCTATCTTCCTTTGGGAAAGCACACAGCTACTAGTACGGCAAACTTCTCCCCTAGCCGCCCATTGGTTACAGGCAACGCTTGGACAAGCTCTGAGTGCCCAGCGTAGGTGCGTTTGTCCCTCTTTTTCTTTATTCAGGTCCGTCCGGAACTGACGGATAGGCACGAACGACATTAATTAAACAAGCACCAAAAATACAAGCAACTGCAAGCAAGAACCACGGAAATTGTATGTGATGATACGAAACCGAATCCAACCCCTCGCGTGCTACCCGAAAGATCTTTGCCCAGGCCTGATGAACATCCGCCTCCATGAAAGCCCGGTCTGTATTGCGCCACCGATGGAGGTCTTCAATTTCCTAGCTAGTCGGATCCAGTCGGCCTTGGGAGATTCACCATAATTCACCCACTTAAATCATCCTAAGGCCCCAAGCACTGCACCAAGCCTATGGGGGAAGCACAACTCAGCCTCAACATGCCTCAACTACATTCAACTACGCTATTCGGATCCATTCGGTGCCTTGCAAATCTCACTATGGATGACATCAATGCGTCGCCTGGAGCCCCAGGGCGCAAAAGCGAAAAGCGAGCGCAAACACCGCAAGCTGTCAGCTCACAGCTTGGAACTAAACCATCAAATGCCTCTCAATCGCCAATTTGTCTTCCATGTCTTCTAGGGTTCGCCCCTGCAGCCCAAGTCAGAGCTCAAAGGAATTTTGCCATGTCATCTTCAATCCCTTGCCATCAAGTCTAAGACATCAGTTACCTATGGCTCCTGTGCACACAAATAGTCAATCATCTGTGCAGGCTTTTGACCAGTCTTCACAAAGTCTCACAATGTCTCACACAAACATCCCATATAAGTACGCAAGATGGTGTTGCTTACCAGTCGCGCACATCTGCGCTGACTGTGAAGGTAAACACAAAACCAAGCGCCGGGCCAGTTCTTCCAAGGTCTTCGCAATCCCCTGGAATGCACGCATCAATGCTAATTTACAAAATCATTGCTTCTGGCTTCAGACTAGCACTGGATTTATGCTGAAATCAGGAGAACCGGTCTGAGCGGTTTCACCATCTGTAATTAGGCACCACGCCAGTCGGGTTTCTTGGATGTAGGCAATCTCTTTGGCGTAGTCTCTGCGAATATCCTGGCCGTTGCATAGTGTCACAGCCATGAATGTCACGATAGACATCGATAGACTATGTATGAACCATCTGTTGAGGTGAACATCATCTTGCGAAGGGTCACCAAATGCCAAGTTTCAGACACTTATCAGCGCACATGCAGGCAAACACACAGTCTGTGGGAAGCGCATGGAATAGAGATGAATCACAACTCTGCTCAGCTCTGTCCTTCATGATTTCTGAATTGTGGGCCACCTCAGCACTTCCATCTCATACCATCCCCACAAAGCATCCAAGCTCTGTGTGTGTGTGTGTCCCTCTCCCCCATCGTCTTCAGCTGTGTGGGGTCACCTGAGTTTCTTGCCAAATGGTTGCACTGCTTTTTGAAGTCGGCTTTCATTTCAACAACTGCCACATCCTAGCGAGTGGCCGGAACCCGCCACATGTCACAAAGAAAAGGAAAAATAAAATAACATGCACAGCACTCTTCGTAGGGCACTCGTTGATCTGATACGGCCAGGAAAGTCCACTAGCAGAGCAAAAGTCTCAAAATCTGCGTGGATTAAAATGTCCGCGTGCTTACCAGCAGCGAGCTAAGCCATCTATTGTTCCGATGCGGAACTGCAAGTCTCCAGGCGGACCCACACCTGTTTCTTCACGTACTCTTGCCACTCCGTCCGATTCTGGACAAACTCCTGCAAGTCCAGCTACAAGTCCAGCTACATGCCGGAGAGTAATAACGGCGGATTGCAGGAAATTACTTTGAAAAAGGAAGCTATGGAGATCTATGGAGATTGAACCAAACGCATCCAAATGCCAAGAATTGGGATCCAGATTGATCCAATGACTTTCTTCATGGGGATTTCATCTTGATGGCACCCAGAAAAACGAGAGTGGAGCACATATTTGGTCCTGTTCGAAAGCCTCCTGACGCTTCGCCATGTTCTTCACGGCTGCGGCGAATGGCCCAGGCATGACGGGCCGTGAGAAACTTGATGCACAAGGGGCTACTACGAACTTTGTGATTTAATGTCATGTGATTTACAGTACATATGCAAATATATGGGTTGAACGAAAAAGCATATTAATTAAGGCATATGGAGGCAATGACCATAGGCAGAGCATACTCTCGCTACAATATTACTTAGCAGTGAAAGCAAGCATGGAGTTGGTGAGACCTCGTTGAAAGTTTGAAGGTGCAAGTTGCAAGAAGACAAGAAGGAGCTGATGGGGAACCTCCAACACCTGTCCCCAACATCTTTCCTTGTCACGAAATATGTGAGCCCCACCGCTGAATTTCCCTTGACATCCCTTGACCCACCTTTCTCGTTAGCGGCAATCTGTCTCATCATATCCGGGATTGGCGCAACCTACGTGTGAAAATAGGCCAAGGTGGCTGTCGCTGGTGCCCCAAGACATCTCGCAGTCAAACTAAGTGCATGGCAAAATCAGTCAGCTGCTTGATCTCTCGATTCACTTGATTGAGACCTGCTGCTAAGAAGTGCCAAAGTGCACCGGGCACTACTGTAGTGCTTGGCGACTAGGGACTATACACATTTTGAGAGCTTGAGAGCATGAGAGCATGCATAATAAAGCAATAGAAAGCAAGACCCAGCAAACTAGCGCAAACCAACACAAGCCAACAGTGCTTGCACAGCCTACTGCACTAGATCCAATCTACAAATCAATCAGCAGGGTTTATTAATCCAGGGTTGACATTATCCTGTTTGGAGGACGGTGTTGGGGGATATAAACCCTTATGACCCTATGATTATAAATTATACTTATAATATCTTATATAATTATATATTATATAATCATATGTAATTAACATCTTAGTATAATAGTGGGTGGGGCCCTACGAGAACCAAAGGCAGCACAAAAGCACCATTGGCTCGCAAGGACTGGCATCTGAGGTTTCGGCCCCTTCCCTCGCCCCACAGGTCTTCCATCAACTGTTCTCCTTAAACGCTCAAGATGCTGATGGGGAGAGCAGTTCCTGAACACGTGTGACTATACATGACTATACCATACTATACCGTCATTACCAAAAATTGGAAACCCTAAATGCTTCTGTTTGCGGTCTGCTTTTGTTTCTCTACTAGCGTTGTCTGCTGCCTAAATCTCTGTAACCGATGTGATCACTGAGGATACTGCTCTGCTTGTTGATAACGATGATGTGCCCCTCAAACTCCTGAAGAGGATTAGAGAAGGCTCTGGGACACTTAGACTCATTGAAGAGCAACTGAGGGCTAACAAATCTTCGACAAAGTAGCTCTTCTCGAGCTTGGCATGCAGTCTGTCCGTTCGTAAAACCGGTGGTATGGATGACACACCTTGAAAGCACTCACCAAGTGCACCTCACAATTCCATGCCCTCTCCCCACTTGTGTTGCCTCGCGAACTCGTGCGATGCCTTGGGAGACGTATGATGCTGCAAGAGCTGCAACTGACGCAAGCGACTATTTTGTGTGATCGCTTCAAGTTCAACCGAAACCAACGGGAATCAACTGGAGCCGAATGGCATACAATAGGAAATGTAGCGAACGATAGCCTCCGACTTCGTCAATTTCCTATAGATTCCTCACAGAAAGTCACTGGGATCACCATCAATTCAAGGGGGAGGTCATCAGAATATTATCTGATCTTACAGCCTTACGGCGGCCTTAGGGTTTGGTGATGCTTAGCTGCTTGGTGCATACCCCAAGACATGCTCAAGTGTGATTCTATTGATCTCACCAGGGAGACCAAGTCAGTGAGTGTTGCGATGCTTTCAAAATGGTTCCTTATCTATAAGCGATAAGCTTTCTTGGAATACACAGGGGCCATATTGAGAAGGGCCGAGCTTGGAAATGGATGCACAACGCACATCCAAACCGATCATATTCAATGCCATTGCATGTCAAAACAAACAAAACCCTGCGGAAACCGTCCCCAAAATTTAGCCACGTGACGCTTGTGACACCCGTGGATGTGATCGCGATTGGTCTGCACATCCTGACGAACTTGGAAGCCAGAACAGGATGCTTTGATTACGAAAAGAGAGGTGCACCTGAAGCGAGTGCAGAATATTAATTGCTGATTGTAGGCAGTTCGTCCAGGGTCTGTGAATCATGTGAATCTAAAAAATCGTAACTGAAGCAACTCATTTTGAATCCACGCCTCATCGTGCTGTTGCTGTAGACGCGTTGCTTCATCCCAAATCCGGGTGTCCTGCAACTAGGCTCTCTGTTCAACACTCGCAGAAGGGAAACATGCAGTGAATCCTTGTGTTCAGCTTTGCCGAAACAGTTCAGGGATGCTCAGGGAACATCAGGTGGATGATTCCAAAGCTTGCTGCATGAGAAAAGTCTTCAGTGCTTCGGTTCCTTGGGGTTGGTAACAAAATTTCAAGCATCCCACAGCCCACATCCTTACTTTCTATGTGATGTCCATCATTGGCATTCACTAGGCTTTTGAACTGGAACAAGTAGCAGTACTGAATTCAGGTTCGGCAACAACAACAACAAGAAGAACAAGAACAAGAACAAGAACAAGAGCAAGTACAACACCAGCACCAACACCAACAATCCGACCTCGCGGCTCAATCGAAGCACGTCATTCTTGTAGCCCTAAGCGATGCCATGGCGGTGGGAAAACATGGTTGCGGCGCCTGTGGATTTGTGGCGCTTTCGTCTGTTTTGAAAAAGGAACGTTGATCACAGCGCAATCTGCAAGTATTTTTATTACTGATTTTCATGAGAAGCGCCAGATCGTATGACGTAGCATTCAGTGTGTGCAAGTGCAAGAGAAGATCCTATGACTTAGCATCCAGTGCGTGTGCAAGTGCAAGAGAAGATCCCATTATGTAGCATCCAGTGTGGGTGCAAGTGCAAGAGAAGATCCGGTGTGTGTGTGTGTGCATGTGTCTGTGTGCATGTAGACAGGAACGTTATCACACCCCACCCCCCCAACCCCCCACCCCCCATTACAAATGCAACAACAGTCCCGCAAAACGAGAGGCGCCGTCACCAAAAAACGAAAACATTATCTTTTTGAATCCACTGGTGAATTACGCTCTGCAAAACTCTGCAAATACAGAGTCTTTCCAGCAAGTACTCCAAATGCTAATTAATGCTTTCGATTGCTTTGCATGCCCAAGTTGTTGCGATGCCTTCTGTGCGAAGCGTAAATATGCAAAGCATGCATTCAAAAAACATGCAACAATTGCTGAATCACTGAATAACAAAGTCCAAGCTTGCAAGAATCTAACACTGTCTATCATGAATGCACATGAATGCAAATTATATATGTATATCAGCTTCCTCTGTGTACAACTCGACCTGGCATACTTGGTCTGGGCATGGTCCATAGTCATCAAATTATATGAGCTCCCGTCAAAATCCTTTATATGCTATTGTTATGGTTATCGGATATCGCTTTTGGGGGAGCCCTATCGCTTTCCAGGGTTATGTGGAACTCAGTATATTCGAGATCCAACATGAAACCAATATCCATTCCTAAACAGGCTCGGAAATGGATCGATGATCGAGGAGTTGTTTTGTTGGTTTCAGGTGCTTTGGCAACACTTCATGCTCCTTTCATTTTACATTAATTTGCATCCATGTTCCTTTCATTTTGTATTCATTTTCCTTTATTTACCTTTCATTCTCCTTTCATTTGTAATTTCCCTTCATTTTGCTTTCATATTTCTTTCATGTTCATTCCAATATGTTCCAATGTGCATTCATGTCCTTTCATTGTCCTTTCATTTGCATGCATGCTCCTTTCATTTTGCATTCATGTCCTTTTATCTCCTTTCTAAAGCTGTGGAAATGGTTCTGTCGCTTGGCCAGGGGACCGCGTGCAACAAATGATTATCGCTAAGTTATCGCTAAGGTTATCGCTAAATAACCCCTCCAATGCCCTCCAACATATTATGACATTGTTCAAATATTGTTCAAAGGAAATTTGCCGCAAAAACGACAAACAAAGAGATAGAGAGAGAGAAAAAAAAGCAAGCAAGCAAGAGAGAGAGAGAGAGGGAGAGCAAGCGAGTTGGAAGCCAAATGATATGGTAACTGCAGGAAAATGGGCACCACAGGTAGAATTTCCATCATCGGTTTTGCCTATTCTGTGAATGTGCAAAACAAACAGTATTTGCTTGGTTTACGCCAAGTTTAATGGACTGTCGTGTATGGTCCCAGGTTATCGCTTTTGGGGAGGGACCCTGTCGCTTTACGGCGTTTTATGCACATCTCTGACAAAAAAAATCCTGCAATACTAAAGTGCTCTTCAATCATTTTGACCGTGACTCATATCTAACTATGCATAGTATGTCACAATATAAAATTTAATATATCATAGTATGCTATACTAATAATATATAGCAAACAATGCAAAAAAAGTAGCAGCCAGTCAGCTGTAGCCCGCTGTACTAACAAGTTCCCCATGTGACGAAGATGGACTGAGCAGGAAGATTGTCGACTACAGTTCCTGTAGAGATGACAACCTTGCTGGGTATGCCCCTGCAGCAGGACTGACAATCAGTGTGACATCCATCCGCTCCAGCTTTAGCTTGCTTGGGAGCTACGTATATTTGATTTAATATGGGGATCGGAAGGTTGTGAGAAATAACTGATTACAACAAACGTCAACCGAATCGGGAGACTTGTTGATTTGCAGCAACAATATATATATACCCTAGACGTCGAGGACCATTTTAGAAATGTACTTTGCAATGGGACCATTATTTCCATATTAACGACCATTATATGGATTTGGCTGCATGATACCCATGGATTTATGGATCTCAGCTGTTGATGGTTCACTTAAACAAGGAAAATCATGATCTGGGAAGTGATGGTGGCTAATGGCACGTTGAAGGATTCAACTGAGGAACATATCAGAATCACAACATTTTCTTGAAGTTAATTCATAAATACTAATTACTAATGTAAATACATGTTGATCGATAAAGATAAGCATCCAAATGTCATTCGCCAAGGTGTCCCTTGATCTTCACAAGACTCTGACATTGGTTCTTAAGCCTCCCAGCAGACAGCGCCATCTGAGATGCCTCAAAGGCGCTCCTCAGACTAGCAGCAACAGGCTGTTGGGCCCAGGACTTCCCAGCAAATTCTGTAAGCAATTTCTTGAAAACCCTGTAAAACTGCATAACATTGCAAAACCGTGGAACCATGTGTACCCTGATTTTCCTTTATATATTCCATTCATTTCCATTCCACATTACCCTGATATCAAGGCACGCGTCAAGTTGTCTCACTTCTGCTGAGGTTTTGGCTTAAGCTCGACGAACTGCTTCCCTGTGATGGTTTCAAGCTCACGAACCTGTAGAAAAGCATGATGACCAGTATAGTCAAAAATCTTGGTTTGTCCGTGATTTTTCCGCATTGGTGCTGGCTGGAATGTGAAATATATTGTAAGATATTAGAAGTTACTGGCCATCAAGATAGAACCAGCTCTACCCTGTTTGGTCTGACTGGTTTCTGGCCTTGAGAGTTTCAAAAACAAGTTGGGACTGCCAGAGCGTGGCACATGATGCCAAAATGAAGTTGCCCGTGTTCACAAACTCCACATCATTGATCTAAAACTAGATGCAGAGATTCAAATCACATCTTCCGGGAAGATATTTGCGCCGAAATTGCTCGGGAAAGTGATCTTAATAAGTCATAGTAAATCTGCACGTTTAGACTCGAGAAACAACACAGATCCAAACAGAATCCACATCTTCGGCCTGGTTGGAGGTTGTCATGACTGCATCTTCGAGGATCTGACACAGTCAACAGGAGTCAACAGGCTGAGCGAACAAGTAAGTCATCCTGGCCCTTCTGTGTCATCTCGCAGAAGATTGATCATGGTTGATCTACTGTGGGCTTTTGCACTTGCCAAGTGCGGCAACTCTGAAAGACACAAACATAGCAGTGGACGTGTCTATCCATCGCCTACTGTTGATTGAATGCTCATTTACTCAGGATCATTTGTCATAGATAACTTGCTGCAGAACGCAGGAGAAAACGGTATTTTTTAGCCGTTGCTGAAACCTGTTTGAGGGTCGGCAGATCCAATATACTCACACCTACAGCTGCATATCAGGCAGTGCCACTTTTGTGCACCTGCTACTTACATGTACATAAAAGAAAGGCGATGGGTTGCATTTGGCCATGCGGCACTTTGACCTCCTTTGGCAACTCCTTTCACCAATCTTTATACATATTGAATATTCCAAGCACCTTGCAACAAGACATCCGCCTGGCCATATTCCAAACTTGTCATGAAACAACGGCCAGTTTCGAGTAAATATTGTGAACTCCAGCTGAAAGGGTATGATGAGGATGAACTGCCTCTGGCTATATCTGGCCATAAGAGGGTGACAGACTTCTTTCACAATCGGCGGCCATCCAACCTCAGCAAAGCTGGAGTCTTAACATACAAGAATATTCCACAAAATGCCAACAAGAGTAAAGTCATGGGCAATCAGTGACTTGACAGTGTAAACATTTTTTGAACATCGAAGCCCTAGCTCCAAGATGTGCCAATGTTGCTTTCTCCTGCAAAAGGACGTCTGCGCAAGCACAAGTCAGTGTCAGCTGGCCAAAGCATGATACAAAGTTAGGTCAAGCAAGACATGTCATAAACGCAATGCGTGAGACTGCGTAGATCTGACTCATGACACTTTTAGCTAATCTAAAAGAGTTGTACAAAACTGGGACTGCCTCGAAACTTGTACAGGGTTTGACTGCGCCCGGCGCAAAAAAAAGAATGGTCTGATTACAACATCTTAGATCACCAAGGGTTGCCACAGAATGGACTGGACATCCCTAGGCTTTAAGTCATTACAAGTCTTTAAGTCACCATTGATGCAATTGCTCTGTAGCCTTCGGATCCTTTTGGACCCTTTCGGATTTCAAGAAGCACCACGAACAACTGTGCAAAAGAACCGAAACATGGAAAAAAACACACCATACTACACTCAAAAATACTCAAAAAGACACCAGAAGAAAATCAATCTGGAATGGTATGGTCACAATATGGGGGTCTTCCAATGATGCCAAGCAACACTGCAACACATTTGCAAAATACAATGTCAGGTTTGATGGTGAAGCCAAGAAAGGCGGCTCGCATCAGCCGGAGCCCTCTGAGTCCAACAAGTCGCCAAACATGTGGTCCGAATTTGCGTCCAACCATGAGGGCCGTGGTGGTGGTGGCTTTGTTGGAGGAGGAAACTGCGATGAGCTCGGCGAGAATTGCCCCCAGAGAGAATCTGACCCCCCATGTATGAGGGTCGGCCCCATGGACGGCCCCATTCCCATCGGCCCCAAAGGCCCTTTGCCTTTTCCCTTGAGAAAGAATGGAAGCCCTGGCTGCATCCGCATGCCCTTGGGGCCACCTTTTGGCCAAAGTGTCGGTGGCGCCTTGACCGGCGGCCTGTCGTAGCCTGCTGCACCTGCTGCAGCAATGGACGCCTCAAAGGACTCGCGTGCAGTGAACCCTGCAGAAGCAGCGGCCTCATGTCGGTCAAAGCCCGCAGCTTCAAGCTCCGAAGTGCTCAAACCAGCCCTCGCTAGTAAAGTCACATCTGTGAAGCCCGCGTCACGGAGTTCTGCTGCTGTGAAGCCACTATCCTTCAGTTCCGACACCTTGAAGGGCCAGTGGCAAGGGAAATAGTTTCGGAAGCAGTCAGGCCCCAAACCTGCTTCTATGCAAAGCCTCAAGCTGCAGCCAGCCATACACCTCGCTTGTGTGATAGCCAGTTCAAGAAGAGCAATTCCGAATTAAACAACCTATACTTACTTGTATCAGCATTATTGGAATCATCATGAAAATTATGCCCCAAATTTGAGGACATCATACTCTTCCAAGGCATTCCAAAACGACATTTTCCTCATGGTGTTGCGGTATGCTCTCCAAAAAAAAATGAACCGAATCGCAAAGGTCCTATATTCAAAAAGAACAACTTTAGGAACTGACTCTCGTATAGAATTGCTCTCATTTCCTCTGTTCACGCCTGCTCTGGATTTGTACATGATTTCTTGCCCATGAAATCCCTTGAAGCATTTATCATTTAAATTGTAGACTTCTGGGTGCGGCTTGCTATTGGCTTCACCAAGGGACAAGTCTTTTCCCGTCAAGTTGGCTTTTCGGAACACTTGCGGATGGAAAGCGCTCGCTATCATCATGCGAATCCATGCAGTGAGGTGCGGAGGATCGATTATGACAGGTGTGGTCATCTCAGGCTCAGAATCTCTAATCAAACGGAGCCATTCCTGACTTGCTCGGTAAGCCATGGCCATGGAAATGACATGAAATGACCATATCAAATCACTTGTTATCGAATTGTTTAAATTTGGCATTGTCGTTTAACATTCAAAAGTGCAGAATTGCCACAAGCTGCGGAATCCCAGTGGAAAAAAACAATAACTGCTATGGCTGCATGAGAGTCAATCAGCGGCATGAACACTTTGGGCGAATAGTCGACGAACATACTGCAATCATCCTTCAAACCTCCTTTTCCTTGCCAACGGTCAGATAGCATCGCGGCATATTTGTTGTCCCCAGCCAGACTGAACAAGTCTGCATTGACTCTGACCGTCTTCTCGCCACCCATGTCGATTGTGACCTGTTGGCTTTCCATTTCTCTCGGCCATCCAAACCTGCCGGACCTAGCTCTTTCCTTGAGCCCTTCGGACAATTCCAACCATGCTGTGTAACATGGAGAAACAATATGAAACAATATGAAACGATGGGACAGTTGGGGAAAGAATTCGGAACGAATGGAAAACATTGGAACACACCAGCTTCACCCCGAGGTGCCCCAGCTCCACCTTGGTATACTGACCCTGCTTCACGACGTTGCTTTCCAGGCCATCCACCTTCCCCTCAGCATGGAGTCTGCACCTAGTGGCCTTCATGTCTAGCTCCCTAAAACAAGAGTAATTCGATATTTATATATATATATATATATATTATTTATAATATATATATATGTGTGTGTGTAATAATATGTAAACAATGGTGTTTAAGACACGTTCCAATGTGATGTATGTGATACTACGGACTACGGAAGACCAAAATGTGACTGCTGATGACTACCACCGGAACATGTTAGTCCGATGCCGGTGACATGAAAGTGGTGTAATCGCTGGGCAGCCTGACAATTTGTTCTGCCTGATCACTCACTTTTGTAAGAAGATCCTGCCACATGTCAAAATCTGAAAAACGATCAGAAGATGTTGCAAACGTTTCAAGTGGATGGAAGCAATGGGAAGAACAAAACCATAATCAATCGAACCAATGAACCAGAACGCAATTCAAATATATTTCGACATTACATGTCCTGAACGCTGCAGGTTCTTGCTGCAAAAAGCCATGATACGGAACCGTTAAACGTTATAGCGTCCTGCTGCTTGAGGTCAAGCTCAGAGACTTGTGCCAAGGTTGGCCGCAGCACGCGGAGAACCTTCCAGTTGCATCTAGTTGTATCCGGTTGCATGGGTTGCTTCCAGTACAAGAACGACAAAATGTGCAACACTGAAACCAGATTGAATCTTTCATATTTGTATAGATCAAGGCTGAGGGTCCAAACAGAGTCGCGCAAACGAGTTTCCATCTCTGCTGCCATGATCTGGCAACGGTGATTTCGTTGAGCATTGGGTTGGAGGTAGCTTGTCCCAGTCTTTTAGGAGAAGGATGTGATCCCAGACATCAAAGGCTAAAATATGAAAACCAAAAAACAAAAAAAACAGCTCATGACCTGACCAGCATCCACGTAGCTAATGGCACCAGGATATTATCTCTTGCCTGCATGATCATGCGTGCGGATTGGTCCAGACTACAGTATATCTGCAATGGATCATCAACTCCTGAATAAGACTGCCTCTGACAAAACATATGGGCTGGCGACTGTTTTCACAATTCTTGACCAGCTGTTGGTAAGTCAAGATCCGACATGTTCCTCCTGTGTCCTCCTCATGCAGTCACCATACAAACATAGTGATAGAATGCATTGTGTTGGCCGATTGCTAAGGGATGAGGCAAACTTGTGTCTTGTTGAGCTGGCCCTTGCTGGGCTCCCCATATCTCCAGCATGTCCCAAATCTTCAAGCTGTGTATTGCATGATTGATTGTTTTTGCACCATAGTAGTCAGATGTAGTCAGCATTGCAACTGGGGAAGCTCCTCTATGGTTATGATTGGTCTTCAACCCACTGCTTCCCCCGCTAGTACACCTCGATCTCCTTGTATCTTTGCCTCAAGGGCAGGCGTGTCAAAAAAAAAATAGAATCCACGAACCGGAATGCATTTGTGCATGAAGAGGTAGACACAAAAGACTCTACTCCCAGACCCCCTACCAAAAAAAACAAGAACCCTTCGCCATGCATTCGGGAAAACAGTACTGCAATACAACATGTAGCACATCTTAACACAAGCCGTCTTGCCATTGGCTGCCCGGCCCATCGACTTCGACACTCATCTTGGATGGTAGTCAAGGTCGGCAAGTGGAAGCCTCCAGGGCGTACCCAGTCAGAGAAGTCATGAGCTCGTACGGATCAGTACGGATCAATGCAGTGCTCAGGAGGGAACTATCTGCTTCAGCATACTATTCTCATCTATGCTCTATATGCTCTAATCACAATCGTTGCAGTAGACAAACCTTGTGCGAAGCGAAACGAACCACCCCTCCCCAAGCTGCAAAGGCAGAACCTTTGGCTTCACCTTTCGGCATTCCCCTGAGGCAAGCGGCAAGTGCGAGGCATCACTGAAACGACCCGTGATACTGAGATCTAACAAACACTTGATGCAACTTCCGCTACGTCTTTTCTCAACCACCTCGATTCTGCAGGCGTGGCCCAACTTGAAACATGCGGGCATTCGCATTGGACCACAATGGCAGCGGTTGAATCAGTTACAATGCCTAATATGTCTAATTAATCTCACATCAACTATAAAGTCCGCTCAAACTTCCAAAACGGTGACACACACCATGGAAGCACTCTGGAGAGGATTTTGTTCAACGATAACTAAGTGGAACCAAATTATGCTGTGCCACTACATCCACCGCGCTGCAAGTCCATCATCAACTGTGGATTTCCAAAACCAGCATCTGTTCATCTATTCTGATCTAGGGCACACAGCACACAAATGACACAGCTTGATTTAGAAAAGTGGACTCAACCGTGCATCTTGGACTAGGTGCCAATGTAATCCTATGTGTAGCCTGACCAGCTAGATGCATCCACCGCGCAAAATTAGTCTATATATAACATGTTGAAAGCATGTGCAAGCAAACATGTACCGCAAACGGAAAGTAAAGAAATTGGCTGAATGTCTGAATGTTGAGAATAGAGGAATGCAGGATATCGGTAGAAGCTGATTGTTTGAAACAAAATGAAAAACATATTTGACAATCCGTATGTATGCTAAAACTTAGGCCAAAAAATGCTAAACACCCACCAATTGTTTAATAAGGAATTAGTTTCATATATTTTCTATTATATAAATTCAATTTCATAATATACTCTTTATTTGTGAATATTGTGTTCGTGCCATAATTTTATGAAACGTTTATGATCATTCTATGATACTATGTTTTTTTGTTTAATGAGTTTTCATGAATATCTGTGTTTTGCAAAATATGTTTTAAGGCAATTTTATGATGTCCATTTGGGAAAAGCAAATCATACGTAGTGAAATCATCAAATGTATGACGAACATTTTATGATGTCCATTCGGGGAAGGCTGCGGCAACCATTTTGAAATCATAAAGTTTAATTATGAACGTAATGTTATATAAAATTTATGAACATTGTATTACTTTTGCCATAACTAATGATGTGCTTCTGTTTTATTATGATTTATTAGGTATGATTTTGGCAAGAGCATTGAACACGTGAAAGAAAAACATAGAATAAACTAAACCGAAATGAAATCCAAATCAAATCGAATTGAAATCAAGTGTTTTTTTAAATATTTTTAATGTTAATTTTTGTCTAAACTCTCAACCGTGCCGTATATGCACATCCTGACACCGCTGTGAATACGATCAGCATGTAACATCGTAAACTACCTACACCTGCAGCAACGCAGCAAATCAAATAGACCCTTTTCTTCTCTACTCGAAATCCAGAAAACTTGGTAGCAACCCAAAGCTTGCTGTTTGCTGCGAAGAAGTGCTGATTGATTAGATTCCAATCTGCCTTGTAATATAGATCCTAGAACTGCAGCGAGTGCATAACTAGCAGTTCAATCTCAATACGGCCCCAAAAGCCAAAAGCGAATTTTAGTGCACTGTCAAACACCACAGGAGGATTCTAATTTGGTTTTGGATGGTTTTGGTATGCTCATGGCATGAGGTTCATATGGGCAGCGTGATTTGTTGCAAGCAATGAGCTACAGCCACCGAAAAGATGCACATCGCATGGTGCTGCGGCGCTGAGGGAGCTTGATTCCATGCTGGGTCATGAGGCTAAAATCTTCATACCTTTCTGAAAGACCTTGCCCAAGTGAAAGACATCATCCCCAATTCTTCACACTTGGAGCTCAAGTCACAAGGAAGGCATGTTTATATGCGATGTGAATTCTCATTTGTGTTGATTCAATAGGCTACATGCCGCTGGAGCCCGCATCGTTGGGTGGCTATAATTACTATGCAGGCCATCCAACACCTGAGACCGAAGATGACCGAAGCAACCAAATCTGAGTTACGCCAGCCGAGGTAGCTCTCTGTTGCCATGCTAAAGTCTACCATGGTGGAGGCCAGAACTTTTGCATGTTTTTTTTTTAAATGTTGCACCGCCTTCATTGAGCAAAAGGAATTGTGCATGCAGAACCACTTCTGTAAGCTCGTGCCTCCGCCATCCTTAATTGAAGCGATTTGAAACTGGCACCTTTGCCACGCCCGGCCACCTTTTGTATCCATGTCCATCACAATATGACAATATGTGAATTCAACACAATTCAACCAAGAAGAGGCAATGTGCCCGAAACAATGTCATCATCTTCATCCAACCACCTCGAAACAACATGGTTTAACCTCACCATTTCAGCCTGGAGGAGATGCCATCAGCTCAGCTGGGCTCAGCTGGGCTGCTTCAGATTCTCACCTCCTGAGATGACCTGCCGACGATTTTGCTAAGTCAAGCTGCAGAGATCTGCAAAGGGGTGGTTTCCCATGGTTTCCCAGTTTTACCATATTTACCTGCACAGCAGCAAGAAAATCAGGCCAGGCACTGAATGGCACTGAAAATCCTAACAGATTTAACATACGTTATCATCCATTTAACTCTTCAGCGTCTCTTGCTTCTCCTCATTGTTTGATCTACAAAACAAGAATCATACCACCTTGACCGACTCCACGATGTCGCCCTGCTTGATCTTGCGCAAGAAGGCAGCCCCTTCGGTAACATAGCCTGATCATCAACCAACATCAACCAACATCACAACCAAACAGTGGCAAAGCTGCAAACGGCGCTCCTCAACATTCAGATGCAATCTACTATATAATTATTATGTTAACGAGTGACGCTTTCTCATTCTCTGAAGCTATGATAAAAACGTATATAGTTGGCACTTCATAATGTCCAAATTTTGCTGGGATCCCTACCAAAAGAACCATACCTGCCATCGAACAAGTTCTTGCCGGCAGGCGTCATATCCTCAATCAGCGGAGGCACAGTCCCGGTAAACATGTTTAATGATTGATGCAATAAACCATTTTGCCTCGACTTTTTCGGCTATGTGGCTGCAGTAGTTTGCGCTTTTGTTGATGCCCTTTGCATTTCTAAAACAATTTCCTCCTACGTATTCTGCTTCAAAACTATGAAACGACGGAGCACCTGCACTTGCCCCATGTCTGATCCTTGCTTTTTTGCCCGCAAAAAACCTGCATCCCACTGTCTGAAATCGATTGATCTGCCTCGTTTGAGGTCTGACAATGGAATCTACTTTCAATACAGGTTGTCCAAAAAGTTGGGCCTGCAAGGAAACACAGGTCGCCAAGAAGACAGAACTGATCAAATAAAAACCAAGTAAACTCAAACAAATTAAAGATTTCTGAGCACCAGGTACACATCGGGTAATTACACAAGAGTTTTTGGAAGACCCTCTCCGACTAGAAAGTCGAGGCCGCGTTGGAAGGATATCCACAAAAGTTCGCAAAACTGTGGCAACTTTCCGCATCGCGGCATCGCGGCATGACCATGCGCAAGGCTGTGCCATCAAAAGGATCCCGTCGATGCTCACCGAAGCTTAGGCGGACAACTGGCTGTATCCGTCTGCTTGAGAAGCTTGCAAGCCTTGCCAGCGCTTGTCAACTGTGCTCCAAAAGTCTTCAAAATACTTAAGACTTAAGACTTAATAACAGCTTGACATTCAACGCTTGGAATGTGTGCTCACTCTTGCTGCTTTCCTTTCAGAGATTTCAAACTGTTCTCAAACAAACATAGATTTCAATCTTGATACCAGCTATCTTTCAAACAGCATGAGCAAAGTCTGCGATGGAGACTGCACAAAGGCAAAGGTTAGATTGTTAGATGCAGCTGCTAAACAAACCAAGGTGGAACGCAAAAAAAAAAAAACAATCATACAAGCGGTGATCCCTCCTCGACGATAGCCCATGAAGTAAGTCATCAAGGCTGTTGCTGGAGTGATGAGGAAGAAACCTTATTGATCCAAGCACGAAAAGAAAAAGGTGGCTTGTTGGGATTTCCAGGTTGACGTACAGGTATAGCAAGCGTGGTGCATGAGTCAATATCGAGGCATTTATCTAATAACGTTCAAATCATATAAGATGAATCACAAAGTGGACAGCACATTTCAGCATATTTGGATATATTTGGAGAGTCTGCAGGCTGCACATATGCGAATCACAAGTCTTGCCCAAGGAAAATGTATAGATAATATAGCTCATGTTTCCTCATTGTCTGAACTTGCGAAAAAATGTGCGGAACAAACGATACTGGATCTGCTTCCCCAAAAGCCCCTTCTGGGCTTCAACTGCACAGGCTGCAATCAGTTTCTATTTTGGATCCAAGCAGCCAAGGACGCCATAAGATGGCATTGGGGCCCACGCTGGCGCCTGCCATCAGAATCCCATGGCAGTCAAGGTTGCTCCCAACACCCCACTTGCCACGGGGAAAACTTGGCAAACAAAGATGTAGCGTGACCAGTTTTCCCTCCTTGTGGCTTTAATTTGCCCACAACTGGTTGGAGCAACTCTGAATAACTCTGAGGGTGCTGAATAAACCTGATTTGTTGCCCATGGTGGAATTGTACCTGAGACAGGACCTGTATGGGAGAAGCAAAGCCCAGTTGCTCCTGCGAAGTGACCATTCCAAATCAATGAGTGTGATTGAGATGATTGAGCCGACTAGATAGTCTGGATAGTCTAGATAGCTAGCGTGGCTAAATCAGCAGCTCAAGGTAAATCAAACATAATCGCTCTCTTCAGCTCTCTTCAGCTCTCTTCACCTCTCGATCTACTCCAAAACGAGATCTCTCCTGCACAGTTTCTGGCAGCATCGATGGAACAAAGGGCGACCTCTGGAACCAATGCGGCCTGTGCAGATTGCGATGTATGGCAATTCATGGAGGTCTCGCATGACGGATTCAATTCCAATTACCGATTGGAATATCACATTAAAACGAGTTATGTCTTCGAACTTGAATAGGTCAATCTGACAGCGGGCCAAAACCTTCAATTACGTTACTGCTACATCTGGTACTGTATAATTATATGGCAACCGCAGCATTTACTTCTACTCTGAACTGGACTGCTTTACGTCGCTTTTAACAACAGATTTGAACCAAACTTGCTTTCACTCACATTAAGAAAAGCAAACTGTTGTCATCTCACACCCGTCAAAGGGGCCCTGTTGCGGAAACTACACCCTTTCTGGCTGCTGGCAAGAGTTTGCAACTATGTGTGTATCGTGATCAAGTTGAGAAACCCGTCCACACACTTCCAAAATATTCTCGCACGGGCACTGGCCTGTAGAACTCTTGATCATAACCAATCATCTCCAACCAGAAAGCTGGATACCCAACTGGCCCGACCTGATTTCGCAGAAACTTGAGTGCCCTTCAGTTTATCAGCTCAGGGTTCCCAAAAAACAATTTTATTGCATGCTTGAAAGTCATGAGTCATGACACTGATTGCGAACTTAAGTTCAATGTTTGGCAGCATGATTGGAAACACGTGCGCAGTCCATCGCTGCCAATCCAGGACCAGAAATGCAACTGTAGTATACGTTAAACAAACATGTCGGTTTCACAAGATTATATCTCCTCTTCCCTTCAAATCAACATATCTAAGTGACAGACACAAATTGCCTTCTACTCAAAAAGGACGTGGCTAAAGCGGGTAGCCCCCTATCGATTGTGCAGGTTTTGCGTTTTTCATTATTCCAACCGTGGGTGTTGTGGTGGTGGTCGTAGTAATAGTAAAGGCAGCAGCAGCAGTAGCAGCAGCAGTAGCAGTAGTAGAAGTAGTAGTAATAGTAGTAGTAGTAGTAGTAGCAGCAGCAGCAGAAACAGCAGTAGTAGCAGCAGTAGTGGCGAATGCGCTGAAGAATCTGAGGTCAACCAATGCCCCTTGGGGCATGCAACTTCAATGAGTAGAACATATCCACTCAAAAGAAACCGATCCCTCCGTGCAAACATTTGCGCCAAGTAACGCTAGTTGGGGCGAATTCAGGGTAGTTGAAGAAATGATCATTGTAGCGGACCTTGTTGGACTCCGGCTTCTTGGCAACTGCCCATAAACACATCCATCAAACATCATCAAAAGACTTGTTCATGGCATTTCGTCCCTGCTGCCCCACCAATGTCCCATGGCGCAGGGACTCTTGTTGTTGAGTGGTCTAGGAACATGTCATGTCCGGCAACAGGGAAAGCTCAGAATCGCCATGTGCTTTGAAGCTTTGAAGGGCGTTGGAGTATTATAAAAACACACAATTCCTAGACCGAGTACCTCAAGCCCGATGGCAAAATCCTGCCTCAGCACCCAAACGGAAGATTCAGTACTATTAGTCGCTATTTGGACAAGGCACAATCATTTTTTCTGCCAGTTGCCACCACTCCTCTGTCACTTTCCGCTGTATGCCACCTGAACAACAAGCTTGGTACGAGGAGGAACATGTATGCCAACACCATTTCAAGAGAAATAGAACAGCGTTGGCACTTCCAATATTCAAAATATGCCAAGGCACTTGCAAGCTCGGCCAACTTCATTGGATTTTCCTCAGTTGACATCGGGCTGTATGTCAGGCAGTCCTGATGCACACAAGTTTTTCATGTCCACGTTAAACATATCATATAAGTTTTAAGTGTGTCTTTCTATGGGCCTGCCCTTTCTGATTGCTCGCGGGTCTGACGGCCAGCAGGAAATCAGAAGGTTTGAGACTTTCATATCTTTCATGCAAATGACAAACATATTAGATTTACAGATATTTACAGTATATTTACAGTATATTTACAGTAAACGAGTTGGCATCCGAAAATGACACTTTTGTAAAACGAGACACGGCTTTCTTGATGGCATCCTCAGTCTCTTCATAGACCTCCCGCTGCAAGGAGGAGACCTTTGGATAAATGTACTGCTCCTTGGTGGCCACAGGACACAGGGTCCCACCTTGACGTCATGCAAAACAGTTGGGCTGGTTGCGGTTGATTTTGTGTCTCTGCACATTGGACATACGCATTAGGTAATTAGGTATATATAATATAAACTTATAATATATATATATATATATAGTCATATATAGTAATATTATGTAATATTTTGTATGATATGTGCACATATGTGCACATCATTTACGCCTGGCGAGCCTGCGGATTTAGTGTCATCTGTCGCCACACTTCCCCTCAAACTTCTGCTTCTGTCCAGTCGCAGACATGTTCTGATAGCACAGGTCCATCCAGTTGGCCACAAAGTCCTTGCAAAGCAAGGATAGGCGCTGACAGGCTGAAAGAATCCTGAGATTTCCTAGCAAACATTTAGTGACTATAGTGTCAGTGTGCTTCGCACTATGTCAATCAGGTATAGACCTCAGCGCTGTCCCAATATCTACTAATACTATAAGTGTACTTCAAAATGCTTCTCAAGTGCTCCTTGAATTTGCTGCAAAACGAGCACACTTAATTCTAGAGCAATGCGCTGGTCCTGGTGACAAAGCGGCTTGGCACCAGACCCAACCACCCCATCACAAGCAAAGAAAAAAACACAACCGCAAGCTACTACAAAGAATGTAGGCATGCAAGGCTCATGCGCCCACCACGCTGGCATAATCTCGTCTTTGGAAGCAAAGCTGAAGCTCTTCATTGAGCCAGTACCGTAAGCAGCAACATCGAACCTTGGAGGAAGATTTTGTAAACTCAAACGTTAACAATCTTAAACAGTTCCATGATGATCAACTAATTTCATGATTTTCACGTCTTGTGCTGGGAAGCATTTTGTCAAACAGAAACTAAAACACACCCCCTCCAGTCAATTTCATTCAATTTCAGTGCCGGAGTGCTCTGACATTTCAAACACATTTTTTGCAACTCAACTGAATTCAATATTGACTGGAACTCCAATGCAAACCTGAAAGCTTTCCATCTGCTCCACTCAGAGCTGAGGCGAAGAAAGGCACAAAAATGGAAGATGCTGATGCATCGGGTGCGTACCACACCTCATGGGGACAAGCTCCAAAACACATTGTTCATCAATGTCCATCATGGTTACGGTTGCAAGTCATTCCAAGTTTGACATGCCACTAAAACGCCACACATACACAGATATTTTGACAGAGAGAGAGAGAGAGAACAAGAAAAGGAAAGCAGCCATCTGCCGTTGAATATGTTCCACTTTAGGAATGGGTCAGAAGGCTTTTGAATGGAAATGCAGTAACCGTGAAATAACATGAAAATGCCATCACATCATGTCACAACCAAACTGATGCTAAGAAAATCCAAGCAACACGCGGCTGAGAGATTGGCCCAGATTGCAGGAGCACCGTGTAAGAAGTTCCTCACCACTTGGATCTACGTGGGTCATCCACGTGAACACAAACCAGAAAGCAAGGTGAGCCTGTTACGATACATCTATGCTCAGTTGGTACCCCACTGCCACTTCCCGATAAAGTCATGACATGTCAAACTGAAAATATATGAAAATAGGATGAAAAAGATCACCTTCCTCACCATTTTCAACTGTAAGAGAGCAACTGACGCTGCCATGCCAGGAATCTTGGAATGGATGTAGAGCGTGCGAATTGCCCTGGCACCTCGGAAGTCAAAAGGCTTACGCGTCCAGTCCAGTCCAGTCCACCAAAGCATACCATGACTGCATTGAGATCAAACTAGAGAGAGAGAGAGAGAACCACCTTGATATTCAGTGAATTTCAGTGATATTCAAGAGTCATCGAACTCATGGCATATAAGCTCCCACAACACTATCAACCATCCACTTCTTGATGCTGGAATTGTGTTTTATGATATGTTGTGTTGTGTGTATGACTTTGCATGCAAACGGAGAGGATTTCCAAAGGAGAGGGCCGCAACCTTCTGCAAGCGGTAAGCTGCGCCAAGACTGCCAAGCGGCCGCTTTGGGTCCATCACCACCTTCAAAGCGGTTTGGCGTCTGGAATGGTCCCGCCAAACTGCCGTAGCGCATGTCAAATTCCTTGGGAAAGCAAATGATGCGAAGCTTGTGGCATCTCACTACCGACTAGACCTCGTGCAATCTCCTTCACCTGGAACCTATGCCTGGAAAGTGCCATGTCAGTAGTCTGATGTCTGGGTCCACAGTCGAACGTATAGCAAACAAATAGGCGAACTCACTCGAATTCCATCCTGCTAAGATCTCCCCAAACAAATGACCGCTGATTGCAGATGCACAAAACTTGCAACTTGTCAAACTGGATGTGAACCGTCAGGATCGGAAAATACAAGAAGCAAAGTGTTGTGAGCAATTCAAACAGCTGCAGGTCTGATGCAAGATTCAGTGCCCTCATAGTGCGTGCGAAACCAGTTCATCACATCCTGACTTCATCATGGCAGGCAGCAAGAACTACATGCTGAAACGTTATTTACTTTATCAGTTTTATATATATATATAAATATATCCAAACTGCATCATACAAAATGTATAAAACCAAGTGCAAAATATACGACACGTAGAAAATCAAGTATGGTGTTCAAAAGAAAATTTATGTGCCCATGTTTGTCCGAGAAAAAAAGGGCCGCTTTTGGGCCCTGGCATGAAATCTGCAACTAGAGCGAGCGGCATAGTGATCATAGTCAATCATAGTGAATGTTTCTGGCATTGTTTTGATGACTCTTCAGGGCCCTATGCAAACGAGATCATGATCAACGTGTCAACCATGGTCAATGGATGGCCAAGTGTCAAGGATGGTGGCCTTGCCATCGACGGGCACTGAGAACGGAAAGCTACTCCTTACAAATCCAGAATAGCGCAAACGGCACAATGAACACTCACTACTTACCAGTAGTACCGCACAAGGCGGTGGCGGAAGTTTCAAAAATAGGAAACCTATAGGAGAGGTTGGTTGTTGTGAATCAGGGATGGCAAAGCGAATCCACTGATGGACCGAAAGGTGCTTGA
>Ga0126342_10003411_pt1 | contig 26223 bp, 23 predicted proteins | sample Cyp1metagenome_FD_92528 | JGI IMG/M metagenome (GOLD analysis project Ga0126342, IMG submission 92528) | Coral microbial communities from Lord Howe Island, Old Settlement Bay, Australia - Cyphastrea 1 metagenome | ecosystem: Host-associated > Invertebrates > Cnidaria > Coral ...
AGGCAATTCATTTGGGAATACATAGGTGTTTTTTTTTGGAAAGTTCCCTTTATGTAATCGTTTTCAATTAGGCAATTCATTTGGGAATACATAGGTGGTTTTTTTTTGGAAAGTTCCTTTTTTTTAATCGTTTTCAATTAGGCAATTCATTCGTGAATACATAGGTGATTTTTTTTTTTGGAAAGTTCCCTTTATGCAATCGTTTTCAATTAGGCAATTCATTCGTGAATACATAGGTGATTTTTTTTTTGGAAAGTTCCCTTTATGTAATCGTTTTCAATTAGGCAATTCATTTGGGAATACATAGGTCTGAATTTTTTTATATTAATGATAGTTGAATGTTTGGCCCTAACTTTATTTTGATTCCTTTAATGTTTGCGGGGGGTTTATTATTAATACGATGTCAACATTGTATACATATGTGTGTGTGTATTATAAATTCATGGAGGTCAGAAATGCGCAATACACTTGTTTGTTTTTTTTTTGGGGGTGCAAATGGATCATCATCACAACTTTGAGACAGCTCCACCATCCCGATCTGTTCTCATGTGAAGGCCCGAACATTTTACAGCTCTCTGTTTGTTCTGAGGAATGTGGGTCCCAAAAATTTGGGACAATTGCTGTGTTGATTTAAACATATTTAAACTATATAGATCTTCATGGACCACAGACTTGGGAGTATTGGGAGGTTTTGAGATACAGCCGCCATTGGTGAACAATTCCATTGCTTCCTAAGTCTAGATCACTGTTTTTTTCATGCTTTTGCGATAATTCTGTTACTTGAATTGACATGTCATGTTCTGTCATGTAAGATTTCCCGCAGGGTTGAAATGACGTGACATGTTGCTGATTGTTGCTGTATCCCGTGGCAATGTGCCAAACCAGGAATGCAGAATTTGTGACTTGGCTTAGCTTGATTACTTGATGATCATTTTTTGTGTACTAGTTGCTGCAAGTCTCAGAGCTAACCAGTCTCTTTTGATACCCTCTGGTAAACTAACGTAACTATGGAAAATAACAATTTTTAAATATTTTTAATGGGTAAATCCACTATAAATGGCCATGTTCAATAGCTATGTTAGTTTACCATATGAAGAACTTGCATGCAGATGAAATTCTTAGGATTGATCATTCGCCCCAAGAAGTATATATATATATATTTGTTTATATGCAATATACACATATAGAATCATGTTGTATATTTGCGACATTGGGATTGGTCATTCGCCCTGATTCTCACCTTTGCCATTGCCATTGCGCAGAGCCGGTGGCCCAGGTCTGGATGCCTATGCTGCTGGGGATCAGGTGCAATTTCTGGGAAATTCCTGAGAATAAGTACCCCGGGTACCCTTAGTGTATAACCATCCATGTTCCTTGCTTCAAGGTTGACCTTGGTCCCCATTTTGTAGGGTGTCTTCGTTTTTTCTTGGGGGGCAATTTGACCCGCAGCCTTGGTGATTTCTCATCTCATCTCTACCGGGGAAGCTAGGGGAAGCTATTTTATAAAAATTGTACACCCCCCCCATATACCTAGGTACCCCCATTTCGTAAACCCTGGACCCCCAAAAAAATCACTTTATGGCGGGGTACCCATGTTCGACACTGAACTCAAAGCGGAATTATATGCATTGTACATATATAATATAATATGAATATATATATATAGATATATATATAGATATTGACACATATTTGCAAACTAATGCTACATATACACGATATAGATATGATACATGTGTAAATATGTATACATATATATATAGAGATATGCTACATATATATATATATATATACACACATACATATACATATACATATACATATACATTTACATAAATATATAGTTATACATATGTACATATATACATATTTACATATATACATATATACATATATATATATATATACATATATTTATACATTTATATACACATATACATAGATACATATATATACATATATATACATATATATATACACATAAATACATATATATATATATATATTATATTCAACAAAGTTGTGGATGCCCGGTCAAAAAAAGATCTCAACCATAGGTGAAGACCTTGGGCTGCGGTCACGTCTTCCACGCGGACTGCATGGAGCAATGGGGACAGGTTCGGCGATGGAGCAATGTGTTTTTGTTTAAAGATTGGTAGCAAAACCTTTGGATAAATATGTAAGAAAATTGCTGGGTGATTTTTGTTGTCGTTTTTTTTGGAGGCAATTTGGAGGAATTGGAACTGGTTGGGGTATTTGATGTGTTACTGTTTTTGATGCAATAAGATGGGAAAACCATATATAACCATGGGCTAATCACGGGATTAATGGGGAATGGGGATTTCATATGAATCATCAGGCGTATGAAACAGGTACCTTTGTTGGATGTTCCTCGTAGATTCAGAAGCTTCTTGGGGATGACTGCAAGCCATGTAAATTCTTCCTGTGGAAATGCGGCTGTTGTGGATTGGTTCCGTAAAACCAACCCAACGATACGAACGATACGATTTTCTGGTAAAACGTTTTAATGTAAGTGATACAGTGTTGTTAACCAGTTACTAACTGGAATGCACCCTCCGGTGAACTTACTAATGGTTGTGAAGCCAGTGCGAGCTCATGGCATTGAAGGTAAGACACACAAACATATACCACATGCCATAGCCATAATACCCAATTTGTTCTCTTTTAGGGGTATCATACACCATACTCCCTTGGGTTTATATTGCATGTTGGGAAAGGCATGAAAGATCAATAAGAAGATATGGATTTGGCAGTCTGCGTTAACAGCCGCACTATGTCTGTGAGACCAAACTGCCATGGAGTCAATAGAGAGGGGCCATGCCATAGATGGTTTTTATGAATGGGTTCGCAACTGTTCACACTTATAAAATGTGTATATATATACACACTTACATATGTATACCTATATGTATGTATATATATATATATACTTATATGTATACATATACTTATATGTATATATATATACACATATTATGTATGTGTATATATATATGAAATATGTATGTACATATCATGTATATAATTAGACATTTATATATATATATATATACATACATAATTTTTATATATACTGCATTATATACTCATACAGTGCACACATACATATTATATATACACATATACACATAAGATTCTCACCAAGACTTCAAGAAGGCTATCCCACATGCAATGCAACTGAGTGTTCTTTCCCTTTTTTCGGTAGCATGTTTGCTTGTTTCTCCTTCCAATCCGCAGCGGAATTGAGAATCTATTCAACACACCGCCAGGCGCTGTACACACAGTTCGATTGCACAAACATGTTACACACAAGGTTATATAAACATTTGCTGGTGCAAACTGAAGGTACCCCAACCGACAACCCCTAATTGCTTGCTTCAACGGTCATTTTTATTAGGTGTCAAATTCATACGTTTGGACGTCCATATATATATATAGAGAGAGAGATATTTTATAATCTTGGTTATACACTTATACATCCCATTGTCTCATTGTATCCTATCATTCTCCACTAGCTATATATACCCCCATGGTCGGCTGAATTTACCATCACCATCGCGGCCATTCATTTTGGTTGGTTCGATCACCCTTTCTGCTAGTTAAATCGCCATTTTGGTTGGTTAAAATTTAAACGCACTATATGTTCCCCAGAACACTTCGACAGGCGAACGATGCGTGTCAGTGCTGTGGTAAGCCTTGGCGCCCAGCGGAGACACCAGAGACAGCAGCAGCAGCAGCTTGAATTTCTTATGCGCATCTTAATGATAAGAACTGGTTTTAAGAAGTATGTATCAATATGAATGATATTTAATGATAAGAACTGGGAATCATCATTAATATAGTTCTTTTTTTGTGTTTATCGCATTTGTTTTGCAAATATATGCAATAAATTGCAATATATATATATACATAGTTACTATAAAATATAATTAGTGCTGATCGTATCATTTTGCAAATATATGCAATGAATTGCAATCATATGAGTGGAATCATACGAGGAAGCGAAGCGTGAAGCTGCAGCCACAAGCTATGACTTTGATGAGACGGAGGTCGACTGGAATGCCGACGACTACGCACAAGACATGGAGGTGGATGCAGCATAGAATTCTCCCCCAGCTCAAGAGGATGAAGAGGAGATCAAGATGCGGGAGTCTGAGGAGAAAAGACAGGAAGAGCATCGAAAGGAAACCGAGGTTTTCCCCAAGTGGGCACGCAGACTCCAGGTAGGCACCAAGAGGCTTCCTGACCTTGGACTAACAAATGCAGATGCAGATGAAAAGTGCACCGGTATCTTCGACCACTCGGCTCGGTCATGATCCACATCCTAAAGTACTACAAATTCTACTGGAGGCATCGCGTAGAATACACCACTCGTTTCTACTTTGAAGTGATGGTGGCCAATGCAAATGGGAGACTCGACCGCGAGGGCATATGTCCATACCACTGCGATGAAAATGACGACCTGATGTTCCCAACGGAGGGGATGATCGAGGCATGGTGGACGAGCAAAGCAAAACCCGGCAAAGGCGAATCGAAAACACTGAGCTGGGCAAGTCGAGAACTGGAAGATCGAGAAGATGATGGAGTTCATGGTGGAAGCTGGTTTTCACCCACGAGATCTCAACTCCCTGACCCCGGAACAAGAGGACAGGACACAACATGACAGAAGGCTGAGAATGTGGGGGGTCATCCAGAACTTCCTACGCAGGGCCATGAAAGGAGCCTTTCCGGAAATGGAGAGCTGTTCGTACTTCCGAGATGAGGAAGAATGCGAAGTGAGCTATGGAAAGGAAACCCTTTCGCTCCCGGCATTGGGGGTGATCCTCGTGCAGCGTGAACGTGATCGACAGATGGAAACGTCGCTCACGGCCAGCAATTGTGGTGTGGTTCTTACCACCGACCTGCGAGAGAGGATGGACTTTGCATGGGCCTATGCCATGACAAATGAAGGAGGAGGCCGAAAAGGGCTCGTGGAGCAAATGCTGCAAAGGACGGATGCAGAGCGGAAGAAGACCATCATGCGTGAACTTGCTGCTGCACCATCCGCAGTTGCTGCAGTTGAAGATCATGTATCCATGCGAGCAGCGCGCCGAAACGAACCAGCCCCATCATCATCATCATCATCAAATCGAGATCGTGAATGGCACAAGAAGCAAAGGAAGTAGAAGTGCCATATCAAGCGCGGGCATTTCCATTTGCAAGACTGCAACGTCAGTTTGACTGCAATTGACATGGTGATAATCACGGAAGATGACATCACCGTAAACACCAACTTTTGAGAGGAATCTGGGCGAGGCATTTTCTTAGTCCCGGCTACGGTAAGCTTTTGGGGACTCGTTATGTCTCACCTCTCAATTCCAAATCAAAACATTGAATTAATCTTTTGTAGTTAGCCTCATAGCATGTGTATAGAGTGCGTAGGAGACTGTAGGTTTCCATAAATGGCGAAGCCCGACCTTAACGCTGCGACGCTGTCTTGGGAGGGGTGAGACAACGCTTTGGTGGCGCATTCTCGCTGTGTACAGGCTGGCTGTGTAGTTTCTTTTTTTATCATTCCTTCCTGCTGTGGCCGACAATCGATCAAATATCGGCCATGGGGGGTGTGAAAGGAATGTAGGCGAAGTGTCGAAGTAGCGTGTACATAAATGCATGGCATGCGTCGACCTTCTGAGCCCAACGTTGGCTCAAGACACTGCCGATCGTACGTGAAAACACATGCCGCGCCAGCTGCGCTGTCCGCTGAGAGATTGAGTTTGCGCACTACGTCCACTTGGGAAGACCTAGACTAAAGAGCTATAAGATCACACCCGGAACAGGGGTCATTCTGTTGGCACATGAGTATAAATGGGCACAATGAAAGATATATGATCCGGTTTTCAAACGAATGCAGAGTATGTAAATTAGCGATGTATCCCATGTTTGACAGGAATTTTGTCCGCAATTACAAACAAATGCAAAATGACAATAAGTATATAGTACACAAATAGGATGGATTCCACTGAACCAAAGTGTAATTCCCAGCCACATTTGACTGCCAGAGTGTAGGAAGGCTTGTGTAGCCTCGTTTCACAGCTTCTTTCACATGTCTGACTGCTGCACGTCATGCTTTCATGGACGCTGGATGTGACGGCAGGGTGTCAAAAATGACCCACTAGAGGTGCAACAGCACTTTTTGGCATGGGTTTTGCATAGCGAAGCAACCGTGTGAATGTGAATACACGTGAATACATAATTCTATACTTATGTTTTTTTTGCATCTTTCTTTGGGTTTATATATATATATATATATACACACAGTCACTTGCTGTGAACAATCGAAACTATGGCTATGGCCAGCAATCAAGAGGACTATGTTGATCCTAAGTTGAACCTTGTTGGCCTATGTTATTCCATTTCGACCTAGGTTGTGCCTACGTTAACAGGCCCATGTTGAGTTAAAACTGAGTAGCTACAGCAATGCTTGATGTGTGCACAAAAAAAACACCTCGGCACCCTTCTGTGTGGCGGATTTACAAAACAGTGTTTTTCGTTTGCACTAAAAGTACGTGATTGGTGGTTTGGAATATGATTTCCCATTCCGGCTTTGGATGATGATTCCGAATTGAACCACATTCGATTGGGATGTGTTGAAACCAGCAACCAGAGTATAATTAACAGTCATAGAAAGTCCTCGAACGTGTTCGAAACCTGGCGCCCATGTGATGATGGCAGCACGGTTGGACATTTGTGACACGAATGGGCCGATGTGTGCCCATACGATGAAAAACACGAGCTTCATTTTAAGCCGCGTCTCCAGAGTTTGTAGTGACCTCACTGGCCAACCCCAACGATGAAAAGGGATACCACCCCAACATTGGCTATGATTGTGAATGATCAAGGGCAAGGTCAAGATATCTTCTGTGACCATTCCCATCCATTCCCACTATAGTGACTGTTTCTTTTGCTGCATAATAATGTATACCTGTGAAACCCAAGTGTGGGAAATAAGTGCGACAAACACATCTTGGTATGATAAATGCGACGGAACATGAAAACTGCTATAAAATGTCAAAAAGTGCGATATGGCATTTTGTCCGTGTCGTTCACATACCCCCGTCCAAACGCATCAGCTCATTTCCTCAAATCTTAGGCTGATTGTAGCAAAACTAGCACAAGTCATACTGAAATTTTTGGCTGAGGTGGACATATCTGAAAACATAAACAAAAATGTATGTCCAAATGTTGTCCGGATATGTCCGCGATATTCCCGCAAATTTCCGCGAAAAAAACAAAACAACTGGATCTCATTTCAATGGGATTTTCAGGATCCTAAAATGGAGGTACTGTATCATATAAGACCATATTTTGTTGGGATATTCTTTACATAGGCCTAATATATGGTGAGTACCTCCAAATTAAAATCTGCGCAGGATTTTGGCACACAGGCCTTCAAATCCACTGTTTCGACCATTTGGAAGGCGTAGACCAAGAAAAGTGAGCAGATAGGGAAAGTGAAGAAGACACTAAAGATTTCTGCACCTTTTTGGAAATGCATTTTTCCAAAAATCGAGAACTGCGATGTTGAGTTATTTTTGCGCTGCCGCCATTTTTCCAAAAAGTTGAATATCACATTTTTTGAGGCATTTAGGGTGACCCAGGCATTCATGGCGACCTCACACTGAGCTTAGCAGAAATCGGAATCCTCCCGGGGTTGGACACAGTGGTCCAAACTTGGAGATATACAGAGCTGGACACTGTACAGAGCCTTGCGGCCTTGCGGCTTGCCTTGCGTGACTTTGAAGAAATGGACGCAGATGATGTGTCGTACCCCGTCATATATGATTTATAGACACAAATTGATACATACACACACATTTATGTAGACAGAAACGAAACACAGACCATCCATCTATGGCATAATGTTCTGTGCATTGTCTATATGTGATTGTTGAAATGAGTCAATGAATGTAGTCACTGCAGGTATTGTATATATGTATATATAAGATTATGTAGTATTGTATATATATATATACACATATACACATACACCATACCTACATGGATGATTTGGAAATCTAGAGCCTCAACAGGAAACATCTATAACTATATATATATATATTCAATGGAAGCCCAAAGGTCCAATGGTTCAAGTTTCACTTACTCCATTGGGTAATCCTCATTCCGTCCCAAGTTCATCATCATGTTCCCTAGTAAAATGCCATGGTTTTATCACTGCATCACTGCCAGCCTCATTATAGTAAAGATGGTCACAATATGTGAACCTGGCTGTCCCATGCACATATTATCAAAGACTACATCACTTAGTGGATCTTAGTGTGGTTGGGGGGTCCTCCAGACAGTGACATCTGTGGCAATCATACAAACCTCACTTAAATGTTGAGTTGTATGGGTGGTCAAGTGATATGGCATATGGAGAATCTATGAGTTCATCAATAACCATTCTCGATGCTGGTGGAGTTGGACCTTGGAAGCCAAGAGAGTGGTGAAGAGACACATCTCCCTGGTCCAAACTGGTTCATTTTTCCAGTTGTTTTTATGTTATGAAATCTGACCTTGAATGGTGATCCCAGTCTCTGACTTTATTTTTGGGATTGGCTGAAACATGCTGAAACCACTCATCAGCAAAGCATTCCGGCCAAGTGCTGCTCATGTTGCCGTTATCCTTTAGGCACACATGCTTCCCCATGGAGATTATGTCCAGATCCCCATTTTGATATATGTTTTCTTGTTTTTGGCTTATGAACCATCAAGAACCACTAAGGACTGATAAACTTATGAACTTCACATCCGATTCTGCCTAACCTTGGGAGTTGAACCCGCCAGGAACCTTTGATGCTGAGGAATTTGTTGGCCTGGCACTTTGGGACAATGTTGGACACTTCCAACATGGGATGCCTTTTTGAGTCATGGGAAATTGATTATCAGTCGGTGATTCAATAGTTAAATGGGATGCCTATGAGTGACTAAGTGAATTTCCCAGATCACTATGTTAAATGATTGTAGAAGCAATGTGAGGGGGAGATTCTGTTTGCTTCACCAAGGTTCGCGCATCTCATGTTTAATTTCGCATTGTTTTTAGTCTGAATATACTCCAAAAATCGAGTCATCGGAAGATTTGTTTCAGGGTCGGATCTGTGCGAAGCTGAGGAAAAATAGTGGCACCAATGCTGTTGTTTCACAACTGACTGGGATGTATTATCAGATTAGTTGGTGGTTTGGAACATTTTTTCCATATATATATATATATATTGGGAATGTCATCATCCCAACTGACTTTCATATTTTTCAGAGGGGTTGAAAATGTTGAAACCACCAACCAGTTAATCTTCATGTTTCCTTTCACGCCTGTTGTGACGTGGCACAAACGCAAACAGCAGCAAAGATGTTGTTAGAAATATCGCACCCCAATTCCACTCGTTTATCATCATTTTCCCATATGTCTCTACAAATAATTATGACAATTACTGTAATTGGGGTTACACGCCATTTTGCAGACACACCACATTATCATATTGTTGGTTATATACCCCCGATTATGCCATCGGATCACATTATCATATATTTTCCCATTTATGTCCATTTATTATATCCCCATATTCTCCCAAATTACTGCATCCAATGATTTTATCCATTATATTTATCCCAAAAAAAGTCCCATCAAATCCCCATTTATTGTTTTGCACCACCAATTCAGAAACGAACCTGGGATTTCACCCCCAAATTCCCATTCCCAAAACGTGGGTCACCGTGGCGAAACGCCAGGTTCGTGCATTTCCTCTCGGAGTTCCGCAAGATGCAGATCGAGAAGTGTTCCGGTCGGAGAGGGCCGGAGCCCCTACGGGCAGCAAAAACGAGTTGGGACTTGTACTTATTATAGAGATGTTGCATAATGTTGTATGATATCATTATATTGTATGATAATGTAAAATGTGTAACAGTGTATGATATCATATACTGTATTTTGTTTAAGAAATATATGATGGCATATGTACAATTATTGTTTTGCATATTATATATATATACACATAAATGTGTATATATATATATATATATACACATGTATACATACCTATGTTCATGGATATGCATATGCATATGTATATGTACATGTGTATGTACATGTATATGTACGTGTATATGTACGTGTATATGTACGTGTATATGTACGTGTATATATGTATATGTGTGGGTTTTTATATGAAATTGATTTATATACATATATGTTCATATACTGCAACCACACTTGGTAAGTCCCCGAATGGCAGGGTATAGCAGGGTTATCCTATCCATACAATGTCAGTTGAAGTCCTGATGCGCAATGCTATGGATCACTCCCAACCATGTGCTTGGTGTGTTCAAATCCATTGTGATGTTGTGGTTGGTTGTTTTAAGTTTATTGTATTGATTTCTTGCGCATGCATAAAAGGACCTTCCATTTAATCTACAGTAACTATATATATATACATACTTATTCGATGATTGAGTATGACAATTTCCAAGATATTTCGACCACCGGTCATCACCAGACGTCCTAGGCGCGGGGGGCGAGAGAGCACACGAAGCGCCTTCACTCGATGTGCTCAAGGCGCTGGGAAGCGCTGGGAAAGGTGGCACTGGAAGTAGCCGACCTGGTTATCAAACATCTAAATTCCATGGGAAATCTCTGGTTTCTTAATTTCTTGTTTGGATTTGTCGAATTTCTGAGAACTTGATACATGTTTTGATTTTTGAGATGGCCATCGTACCCTTTGTCAACAGGTTGGCTGGCGTGTTCGAGAAAATCTAAGGAGACGAGTTATTTATTTTCAGCGGCCAAATATAGTGTCTACATTTCCCATACCAATTCTGGGACTCTGGTAGTCAAACATGGCAATGGAATTCGACTACCTTAGACAACTAGAATAGGTTGTACCATATATACATATCCATTTATTAGATCTGTGTGTTGTTCTTTTCCCTTCTCAAACATGATGGTAGTTTCCGGCTTTCCATTGCCATGTTTTCCATTGCCTGAGGGCATGTTGTTTGGGGATCCACTTGGACTTGCTTCTCAGGCAACGGGATAGTGACCTATACATAGGTTGATAATGAACCGTGGTAGGAAACTGAAGCTATGTAAGTTACTCTCTGGTAAACTAACATGCTTGTAGCTACTGAAAATGGTGATTTATAGTGAATTTACCCATTGAAAATGGTGATGTTCCATAGTTATGTTAGTTTACCAGAGGGTAACAGTTGCTGGGGACAGTTGCAAACCTGGAAAATCAGTCATCTTTGATGCAAGGTGCACAACTCTTTTGCGAATCGGGTGAAAGTTGACGCTGAAGATGGAGAAACCACAAAATGACCAGTGAATCTAAGGGTCCGTACGGGTCCGTACTCCTAGTCACAGCTAAGACTCTTTGAATCTTTTTGAGAAGCCAAGACGTCGGTGAGGGTGAACGTAGACCAGCGCCAAAGGTTGGGGTCTTCATATCTTGATATGGCAGTGTGTCAAAACCCTGGTACCCCTGGTGAACATCAAAATAGCTGGTAAATGGATGTTCATCCCCCTAAAAATGGTATTAATAGGTATTGACCCATACCCATATATCTTGTAGCCTTGTGGTGTGCTTTTTGGGCAGTGGCTTATGTATCTTATGTTTGGTTCCCCGTCAACTGCCCAGTTGTGGCATCGAAGTTTGCCGTGGTGCCCAAACGCCTGGTGAACCTGGCGAATGTGGGGGAACCCATGGGGCGAATGCGGGGTGCCTTGTGTAGTCGGAAAAGCTGGGGCGCAGTGAATGGTGGCAAGTAAAAACTCACATGGTAGTATCCACTTGGTATATTAAAGATGCTTAAATTCAAAGATGGTCAGATTTTGGGTTAATGATTCTTGGCTTTGGAAGTTGTGCATTGTGTTGATTTCCTTTGCTGAACAGCGGAGTCTTTTTTTCATGGCCCCCAGTTGCTGAGAAAGTTCGGGCAGGGCCCCTACCATCCCCTACCATCCCCTACCAGATGCAGTTGCCATCTCCAATCCGATGTTTTTTGTGATGAGTCCAATACCATAATCCTCCCATTCGGGGACGGTTTATAGAACCCATAAACATCGGTGCTTTTGGGATTACCATTTCCACTACTAAAAGGGTGAACACGTGCTTGGTACCATCCCCTGTTTCGGTTTAGTGGGCACAACTACCCTGCAGAATGCACTAAAAGGGATCTTTTGGGAAGGTTTATGGCATTGGGTAACTGGCACATTGTATATTGGACTCAAACCAATGAGCCAGTTACGGGTGCCATGTTGGGTGAGCGGTTGTCCTGAAGGCGATCTTGGATACTGCTGCGCACTCAGTGGCCTTCCGACATGAGGGGTTCTGCAAAAATGGAGGATCCCCAAGTCACCATGAGTTTGGTCCCCGACATGGGGAGCCTAGGATCTTGGAATTAGAAGTTGCCGAACACCACATGATAGTTCTTGATACCGGGTTCGCACATATAATCAGATATGATCAAATGTGTGTGTATATATACAATATATATATACATATTCGTGTTGCCACAAGAGGTCGGCTTGTGATGCACTCACCTCTTGCCATAAGACATCATAAAACATAAGATGGGTATGGGTATGTATGGGTCAAATAACTTGGTGTACCCAGCAATGCTGTCATTGATCCCCCCAAAAATAGGGTCACACGTATTGGTTGTGTACCAGTTGGTCTTTGCTGCTCTCCGCCCATCTACACTCGTCTACTGTACACTCATCTATGCATCTATACTATCTATATATGCATATCTATACCATTCTTTCCAGTCTCGTCCCATGGTTTCACTGCTGGCCCTGGAAGAATCTTCCATTTGTGCGATGATTATCCCATATTGTCCCACGGAAAAAAAAACTTGTATTTTCTAGCTAGCCACGTCAAATTGCCAGATGGTTGCGTGGAGGGTTTTAATATTATCCTCATACCAGTATCCTCCCTGGCTGTCTGAACAGGTTGTTTAATTCATGTTCCCTCCACTATCATCATAGCATTATCCCTGGCTGGTGGTTTATTTGTGACTTGACTCCGGAGGATTGTCCCCAATGACTTTCCTATTGTTCACGCAGTTTCAAAACACCAACCAGATTATTCCATTTAAGTCTCCATTTGTAGCAATACCTTAAATGGATTTAAATGGGACATTCAGGAATCCCATCCTCCAAACACCATCAAACACACCCATTCTAAGGTCCCACAGATATCCAAAGATGTGATTTCATCAAATTTCATCCCCTACTCAACCATAGTATCTGCATTCAAAAGTCCCAAAGATGCGATTTCATCCCCTACGAAACCAATTCATGACTGGATTATGACTTTCCAAAAAACTTGGGAATTTCATCATCCCAACTGACTTTCACTCACTCCATCATTTTTCGGGCTAGGTCAACCACCAACCAGTAATTAAATCACCATGAAATTCCATGAAAAATCACCATTAAATCATGATATTCCCATGGTATCCCCATATAATCCATGGTATTTCTGAAAGGTCTGTGTTTCATCTTCGACTGTCTCAGCACTGGATCCAGGCCACACGCATGCGGAAGTTCTTGCCAGAGGTTTTCTGGGAGACGGGGCCATAGGGATTTTGTGCAGAACGTATTCCATGGGATATAAACGATATAAATATGAATAGCTATAGGATGTTATGGGTAGAAAACTATTGTGTCTATTATTTATTATGAGGACATACAACATATGTATGCATATATATATATATATGCATTCACATTATCCGGGTAACCCCGCAATCAGACAAGCCTACATTGTTGCGATGACATGTTTCAACCATGGTCAGTTTATCCATTTACACTTTGGATATCCGCTGGTATGGAATTTTGCCATTTCTCCTATTCTGTCCCATTTATGGATTATCCATTAAACATTGTGATTCTCCATATGGCTATGGATCAATACCTTTAAAAATACAATTTTTAGGGGGTTATTCACATCCATAAATCCCAGCTATTTTGATGTGAACTACAGGGGTACCAGGGTTTTGATCCACTGCCATATATAGCAAACTGCGGCAAACGGATTCTCCACGATGTCAGATGCCTCCATCCGGGCCTGGTGAACGGGTTGGGCCTAACGGGTCACCCTTTTTGGGGGGTTGTTGTTGAATCCCCATGACATGGAAAGATAGGTTGGTGAAAAAAAAAAGCAAAAACTAGGCCCCAGTAGCTCACATCGCAAAAATCATCTCCGAAACGGTTTTGGATATGGCGATAATGCTCTGCAGCTGTTTGGGATTACCAATACGTATATCTTAAACATCAATTATCTGGATAAATCACGATAAGATCTAGTGGTAAATCCCAAACAATAAGATCTACTAATGATCAAGACGATGCTCCACTAATGTTTGGGATCTACAACATCTGGTTGGTGGCTCGGAACATTTTTTATTTTGCATAATATATGGGATGTCATCCTTCCCATTGACTTTCATATTTTTCAATATGTTTAAAACCACCAATCAGATTATTATGAACCATCATTAACCATATGATAACCATGAAAATATTGTTCCCATGGTATATACTAACTATTCACCATTGAGATTAACCAATGGTAGTATGAAAACCATGGTAGTCATTTTTTAAGGCGCCAAGAGACGGTTCGACCACCAGGGAGACCATTCAAAATGTGTCACGCTATGAGCGACCGCTCGGGGCCAACATGTTTATTTTTTTAAGAATTGTTCCGTATTGTTTCATATTTTTAAAAACAATCTATATTTTCCATATTTTCCATATTTTTTTAACTTTCATATTTTCCATATTTTCCAAAAATTGCCAAAATAGAAAGCGGGGTGTCTTATGCTGTCTTATTCCCCACATCACAATGAAATATGATGAAACAATCACTAATTTGAAAAGAAAAGCATATTCTATACAAGTATAAAACTGATATACAGACACACTTCCAGGTGGTTTCTTTTACTCTGTAGCCAGCCCTGAAAATCTCTCAGAAGCCAGGGCTCCGGCTTGCTGAAGCAGCTGGACTCCCTTATCTCCCTATTGCAGGTGGAAAGGGGGGCAGGACCCGCTGGTTGATAGCTGCAGTGCTACGATGTGGAGATACTGTACCACTATGTGGAAATGTTCATTGTTCTATGATGATGCTGAAAGCACGAGTCATCTTAAGGCCCTGAGAGCGCAAGGAAGTCTATGTTAGTAGAGGTTAGAGGACCATCGACAGCGACACTGACCCACGAGATTCCTTGGTTCTTGGGCATCCTGGCCTTTGATACCAAAATTCAGGCAGCAGTTGAAGATGGCTGCGTCCAAGAATCAAAAAATTAACCGCACATTTATAGCATGTGACGTCCAAGGCATCAACATGTGAGGTATGCGCCCCGGTCTATCTCCAGTTCGTTTATCGTTTATCCTGATTGTCCATAGCTAGCATAATCAGCAAAATCTATATCATTCATTTTTTCCTCCTACTATACCATAATTTGTCAGACTTATATATCAGTCCCCATAGTTTACAACTGCATTTCAGAGTCCATTAATTTCATGATTGTTCCTATTGAAATAACATGACATAACCAATAAAATAATTATCCTCCCCAAAATTAATATAGACCCTGGACATCTTCAATCTTTAGTAGAAACTCGTCTTCCAAAACCCAACTCACGGCAAGGTCTACATTAATTTGGATGGTTCAAAAAAGTGGATGGTACCAACTCATTGATCCTACCTCTATACCCTTAATTGGATGGCAACTCGTCTATATCCAAAGCCCAACTCGTCGCAATCAGTGGACCGCCGACCTCTCAGGCCAGCGACCGCAACTATAGCTCCGTGGAACAGGCTGAGGAGCGACCTGCGGCATGATCAAACAGAACCTCAAAACGGTTATCATCTGTTTATTTGACATAGCCATGGAAAATCCCTAATAAATGGAGGTTTTAATGGGAAAATCATCTATAAATGGGCCATTTTCCATTGGCTATGTTAAATAACCAGAGGGTAGATATTTGGCATGATATTGGCATATCATAAAACACTGTAGATTGTGGGTTACATTCCACGGGATGTTTACCATCTACAAAGTGGTGAAAGATTTCGCAAGCATATTTGGTTCTGGTTGGTCATTTGGTATATCACAATATCATGTGTGTATATTATCGCCTATATATATTTCAGGTATAATTGGGTTGAGAAACGATGATGTGTTGCTGGCATAAAACAGTGATATCATGTTGTTATAACTCAATAATACTCAATATGTTCATAATATCTTGCAATGATATTAGTGATAATGAAGAACATAGTTTCTATTTAGGGTGTATGTTTTAGGTATAGTATCAATGGCCCCAAAAAATGGCTATTTTTAGTGAAGTCATTGGGGCAATTTTTCAATACCACGAGCCACTTTTTAATGAGGCTGGTCATTAACAAGCAAACTGAAGCAATGTAAAATGGATCATTTATGTTTGCCATTTATGTTTATATTCATGAAGAGGACGTGTTTCAAGATGCACAAAACAAAAAAAACAAATCCAGCGCTGCCAGTTCTGTCAGAAACATGTCTAGCATATTTTGTTAAATTCCCATGGATGCAGTTCCACGTAGAATGTGGTGGTTTCACACCTTGCCCAACCGGTGACAGGAGGCTTTGCCAAAGGTCAGTGCTTCTCGGTGGCATTGGATGTTTGATGGTTGGCTTGGGATTTTGTTAGGGACTCTTGGGGATTTAAGCTAAGCAACTGCCATTTTTTGTGGTGAAATCTACCAGCTGCATTTTGTGAAAAACATGCATCAATTTAGCAAATGATTCCAATGATACAATATGATATATTCCATCATCGAATCATAGATTCCCTCCATCATCCTCCATCTAGTGATAGATTCGCCCCAAAAAAGCAGCAATCTTCGAAGCCATTCTTGCCAAAATCATCTGGCGAAGTCATTAGCAGAGTAGCCTCCAGATGGATTAGCTGGAGCTTGAAGATAGAGTACCGCTGAATTCTCTGAAACAACTGGTTAATCATCAATTTCGAAAAAAAAAACGCGGAAACATTGAGGCTATACGATGGAATACATTCTATTTTCAGACACATCTTTATATAGCAAAATCCTGGGTACGAAGACTTGCAGTTTCCTCATCGCGAGGATGTGTTCTGCAGCGATGTCTGGAAATTGAAGGCGACTGGGTGCCCCCAGCTATGGGTGGTTTTGTAAACCTTGTTAATATTCATGAATTGCAATATATATATATAATTATATAAATATAATATATATATATATAATTATGTATATCTATATATATATATATATATACACATAGGTCTTGTATGTACAATATTTTTTTCATGCATCCCATACTTATTCATTATAATCACTATACTTTCCATAGCCACTGGGCGCAGCCCACCTTGTAGAAGGGCTACACCTTGATCTACGGGAATCCCGGCCCGGTTTAATTGGGATGGGAATAAAGGGACCACCGGGATGGGGTGTCCAACTTACATGTGTTCTTGTTCATCCCGCAGTTTTCTCTGTGAATTCCAAATTTTAGATAGCTAAATCATGTTAAATCAACATTTTTGCTGGTAAAATCTTCATTTTTGCTGGCGAAATCTCAATTTTGGCTGGTGAAATCACAATTTTTGCTGGTGAAATCACCAACTCACCATTTTTGCTGGTGAACTCACCATTTTTGATGGTGAACTCACCATTTTTGATGGTGAACTCACCATTTTTGCTGGTGAAATCCACAATTTTCGCTGGTGAAATCCACCATTTTTGATGGTGAAAGATTCACTTAGCAATGCTGCCAGTGCCAGGCATTGCTGGTCATGGCCTTCACTCCACAGTTCATGCGCGGCGGCACGAAGGTGACGACGGGGCGTTTCGAAGCAAAAAACTATTGAAAATGGCCATAGAAATAGTGGATTTACCCATCAAAAATTGTGATTTTCCATAGTTATGTAAACGTTTACCAGAGGGTAGGATTTAATGGTGCTTAATTGTTGTTCATGGCTTATTCATGGCTTTAACTGGTTTCATCAATGTATGTAAGACAATTATATACAATATATAGGTTGCCATAGAAAGGTTTTAATAGGATTTACAATTACCTTTGATCATTTAAGAGTTTGCTATATTTGGAAAATAAGCGCTGTAGCTGTAACTCATCGAAATAACCTGTTGCATTATTTTGCCATACATGGGGATATCTATACTGTATATACATATACATGTATTATATAATAATTACTCACTATGCAGAGTGGGAATGATTACGAAATGGTGGCTGTAGTTATTTCGGACACACACACATATATATATATTATATAATTTAATATATATATAATATAATATATATATAATACATATAATATATATATATATATATTATATAATATATATTATATGTATTATATATATTATATATATTATATATATTATATATATATATATACTGACACCAAGATCAACCGTCCAGTTCTCAAGAAAACGCTGGCACATCCAAGCTACTTGGATCTTGAGAGAATGGTTTAAGGGGTCAATCAATATCAAAGAACTTGCAATTTGTGTTGTTTACTTTGATCCCAACATCATGATTCTGTGAACATTTGGGATGCAAACTACAGGTTTGACAATTCAGCTGACCAGAGTGTTGACCCATTCCTGAGTTGTCGCTGGGGTTTTGACTCACATACATGGGTAACATTTGGTGTGGGTTTCATTTTTTGTGTGTTTCCATACTAGATTTCGGAGATGCCTGCTTGATAGACCATTGATAGACATGAGTATAAACTGATATAGCTGTGAAACATCTAACAGACCTAGGACCTAGCGCCTAGGAATTTGGGGACATTGCTAAATTTGTAGCCAATTACTATGGTAGTAACCTCTGATTTCGGCGCCTGAAATGTCCACAGACTGTTTCGCAACAACCCTCCCCCCCAAAAAAAAACATGGTATGAATATGTATGTATATAATGATATATAATGATTATGAATGCATTTGAACAAAAATGTACTAGTTGCGCACTTGGCACTTGGGAGTACTACTCATGTTACTTCTAATACATTTTGATTGAATTTTTGTTTATCTGCCAAACAATCCCATGTTTGCTGGTCGTACTCCATGACGTCAGGTGCGGGCACCTGAACAGCAAGTGGCTCCGGTGTCCGAAGCACCCAGTGTAAGCTGCAGGTGTGCCATAGCAATTCTTGTGGCTTCACGTTATTGCACGGGCACGATCAATCGATTTTTTTGTGAAAGGATAATTCATGATATATAATGATGTGTGTATATTTATACATGACCCTTCAATATATATAGATATAGATATAGATAGAGATAGATAGATAGATAGACACATAGATAGATAGATAGATAGATAGATAGAGAGATAGAGAGAGAGAGAGAGATAGAGAGATAGATAGATAGATAGACAGATAGATAGATAGATAGATAGCCACATAGATAGATAGATAGAGAGATTGAGAGAGAGAGAGAGAGATAGAGAGATAGGGAGATAGATAGATAGATAGATAGATAGACACATAGATAGATAGATAGATAGAGATAGAGAGAGAGATAGAGAGATAGGGAGATAGATAGATAGATAGATAGATAGATGGACACATAGATAGATAGATAGAGAGATAGAGAGAGAGAGAGATAGAGAGATAGGGAGATAGATAGATAGATAGATAGATAGATAGACACATAGATAGATAGATAGAGAGATAGAGAGAGAGAGATAGAGAGATAGGGAGATAGATAGATAGATAGATAGATAGATAGATACACAGCATGTTATCGTTTTCTGGGGTTGAAACCGAACCAAAGTAGACTCCGCACAAAAAATGTTCCATTGGGACGCGACTCGTCATCACTCGTTGCCCAAGCAACTCATAGCCAAATTATCAGGATAGAGTTATGGCACCATTTACAGTATTACATATTCTTTTGTATCAATATGTATCAATATACTATGTTATATTATGTCATAGTATACTACATAATGTCATAGTATATTATTAAGTTACATTATACTATAGTTACTATATTATGTTATACTCTTCTAGTGTACTACATGTTGTTATTAATAAAATATATTATATAGCATACTATATTATTTTATAGTATATTATTGATTATATCATATATTGGATTCAGATTCAGATTCAGTATGATCCCATCATTCGAATTACTTCAATTTGCGCCGCATGTTTCGGCGTGGGCTGAGTTACTCGAAGAAAAAGAAGCAGGCTCCGGCCAAAGTGGTGTTGCCGGCATGTCAACTGTCGATGTGTGTAGATAGCGGAGTGCTGAAATGCAACCATTGCGAACGTGCATATGTTATTATGTTAGCGTTCTTAAATGGAATTTGTTTTTTTTTTAACGATGTCCAGTTTTGGATGATTTTGGGGTCCCCATGATGCGAAGCTGCCAGAGTTTGTAATTTGTGCAACCAGAGGTTGCCAATCTTTGCAAGATGTAGACGCAGGTGTACATTCCCTTCAATACTTTGAAGATGTTTGAAGATGCATTGCTTGTAGCATCTTTCTACTGCGAACCCACTTGGTTGCCAGGAAAAGAACAAGATGGAGGTCGCACGTAGACCGCTTTTTGTCGATTTTTGGCGTCCAGGAATGTCCAGGAAATGTGGGGATTGCGGCAAGGTTCCCTTTCAATAGGGAACATTATGATAAACCGTGACCAAAAATTGATGATTTTCTGCAAGATTTTGATTGCCCATGTGGTCAAGTACCCATTTGCCAGTGGTTGAAAAGTCCCAGCTAGTCCCTGATGATTCCTCTCCTTGAGATGGGTATATTACGGTATGTTTGTTGAAAGTGGAGGATTTAACCCCACAGTGATGGCCTTTATTAATGAGGAAATGCCGATAAACGAGCGGATGGAATGGGGTGACCTATTTTCAGACAAGTCAACATTATTATTTTGATTCGTGTGATTGATATATTCTTATCTTGCTTTGCCATCTTTATGTTTCCAATCCTCTTTGCTCATTTGCATCCCCAGTATTGTTGCCGCTCTTTTGATTTTTGGTTGCATCCCCCTCTTTCCATCAGCTTCAAGCGGCTCCACTGGGTATATCCCCGAGTTATGTTCATGATTTTGCAGGCATGTTCCCTTACGTCTCACGTCGCATGTGTGTACATAGATACGAGCAGTGATGTGAATGTGCTGTGATGTTATGTTGTGTTACGTATGTGTATATGCATACCTATGTTCCATTAATATCTGTTCATAGATGCTCTATATATATAATATCTATGCCTATGCCCATGTTTATCCTCACTCAAGACGGCTACAAGGTAGTGCCCCACAGTTTGCTAAGTTGTTTATAATCCAAACAACTAGGATTTATGGTCGTTACACCATATTAAAACCATAGTTAGATGTGTAATGAACCAACAAACATAACTTGGGGGCACCACCTTGTATTACCTTGTACCCTCCAGTAATTCAACATAGCTATGAAACATATTCATTCTATTCCGCATGTTTCAAACATTGCCTAAATAAAATCAAATAATGGTTGTATTGATAATGTGGGAAACCCAATGCCATGAACAGCTAGCATTTTGGGGATGGTTGAAATTGCCTTTGTAAAAATGATGGAAGGATGGTTCAGAAGGGGCTGTTTCAACCATAGTGATTCCTTTCCTGTTTCATCGCGCCAGCTTCTACTTCAAGAGATGGTCCGCGGGCTCCGCGGGAGGGACCTGGAGAACTGAAAAAAAAGGGTGGGTCACTGGGTACCCCAATTTTTGAGCCACAGCCAAAGTCAGGGATATCCTGTTTTGAGAAAACAACGGGGTGTGTGTGTGTATAATATATATATATGTATACTAGTATACAATATATTATGTGTATGAGTATATATGTAATATATATATATATATATACATATGTATACATATTATGGACTATGTATCTTGTTTCTTTGGGGCCCCTTTTGAGCAAATCTAGGTGCAGATTCAGCTCTAGACTCTAGAGGTGAGTATTTGTGTCTATCAAGCGTGCTTGCAGCCAATATGAGCTGTGGATTTAGATGGTGAGCAGAGACAGCCTGTCCTGAGCCTGTGTTCGAAACTGTTCATCCTTCACGTGCTGTCATGTGCCACAATCAATTGAACACAAGCCCAGAAACATCAGAAACCCTGGTTCAGTTGGGCGGCGAAGCTGTTCATTTTTGGGTTCATGTTTGCTGGTTCAATACAACCGGTGTGGGATGACAACCTACAATACAACCTGACTCCGCTTTTCCGGGTACACTTTGTAAATAATAGGTTCATAGGCTATTTGTGGAGTAAGTGGAGGAATATGTGATGTCCTGCTTACAATGATTTCTTGGTGTTCTATTTATGACTCTAGCCAAAAGATGCTCTTACATATTTCAGTTGTTTTCGATTGCAGTATCTTTAGGGCCTCTTTAGGATGGATTGCCAGCTGGTAATCAAACATTACAATGGAAAAATCATGTAAATCCGTTAATTAATTCTAGATGATTTTCCCATGTAAATGCCAATGTATAGTGGATTTCGCAGCCTGCCATGTTTGATGACACCGGAGGGTGCATGATTTTGTTCTTATAACAAAATTGCATTTAGAACCTCCACCTCCCCATCCCCAACCAAAAACTAAAAGAGGAACGGCTTTGCCGAAGAACCCCCGGAAAAGCAGAGGGAGGAAGGTGATATCCGGCCAGCAGTAGAAACACATGAAACTCATTTTTTGGGGTTTGGATATAACCCATGAACTGGATTAAGGGAAACTTTCCACAAAATCCGACAAAGTCTAAATGAAAACCCTGTGGTTTCCTGCAGATTTTGCCGTAAAATCCTTACACTGACACTATAAACATCTATAAACTATAGTAATTCATTTTCATGTGTTCTTGGTATTTCTTGGTTAAATCACCAGTTTCATGCATTTTTTCGGTCAGAGGTAGAGTTTGGTCTGGACCCCACCAGCACGGTGGCCTGCGTCTTCGAGCAGCCCCGCTGGAAAGGCTCAGGGAGGTGCGGTGTCTCAGCGGTGAAAGAAGGTAACCCCAACCGTAGGATTGGGATGGTCAATCCCTTGCTGTGGAAGGTTAAAGGTGCCTTGGCTTTGTGTATGTTCTGTCAGCGATTTGTAGCTTTGGTATGCTAAAGTGCATCTGCAGCATATAGGGCAGGGGCCCAGTTTGTGAAAGCCCGCCCTCCCGCCCTGATTTGGGTGTGTGGAGAAGAAGTGAGTGGTTGCTTATGTTTATGGTTTGCCCCCAAGGTGGGCATGTATGAGTGGTGCCCCAGCCAGCACAGGGCTTTTCTGGGGTCACCATCAATTTGTGTCTCCACCCTCGTGCAGTGCTAGTTTTGGGTTTAGAGTTTAGAGTTAACCTTACACCAAGAAAGGGATGGGGGTTTTGCCTCGAGAAATATGTTATTTTACTGCAAAATCCAATGGGTTTAGTATCAAAATTTCCCTATTAAGATAACCATAGCTTGGGGTTTAAATACTGTTAATACAGTTAGCAACTGGATTCCAATTTCTTGGTTTCGCTGGAAATCTTTGATATCTTGGAATGTAATCACTTCAATCTGTCCATTGAAGGCATCGATTTCGAAATCCATCTAAATCATCCACTCAGTGCGTTCAACTCACCAGTTGTTTTCATATTCAGTTGTACTACTTTGCTGCATCGTTCCTTGCTGCCGATGAAACATCGAACGAAAAGAAACAAATTAAGTGGGTGAAATAAGACACGTTGAGATACGTCGAGAATGATCATCACAGGACTCCTTCACGGATATCCCTTGATCTAAAACATCTTGAACATCGACCAGACATGCAGTTCGTAGCAATTTCTCCGGAGGTTTGAACATCTTCGGTACTCGTACCAATCTTGTGACAATTCTTTCATGTTTGACGACATTTCTGCCCCAGACAGGGTGGGACCTGGCCGAATCTCAACGTCTCAGAATTGCCAAGGTCGAACCCCCGCTTTGTAGACGTCGCTTGGTCACAATGCGGCATGGCTGTCCTGTGCTGTCTCAAGATTCCTCCCAAGATTATATGTTCAATATGGCTGTGGCTCAAAAAACTTGTTGAACATTGTTCAGCAAATGATAGATCATGGACTAGTACAAGCAATTTAAAATGAGCAATTCGTCGACATAGTTGGCCCAAGGTGGTGGTTCAAGTTCTAGCTAGAAAAATAGGTCAGCTATGACGCACCCGGTTTGAGAAGGCTCTATTGGTCGTTGGTTCCCCACAACGAGGGCCCACGAAAGGTGTTTGTGAGAACCGGTGAGTCCAACCAACTTGAGGTTGACAACAAGGTCCAAGATGGACTGTATATTTGTATAACTATATAGACTATACGTATATATATAATATAACTATATATAACTATATATATATATATATATATATAACTATATATATAATTATATATATATAACTATATATATAAATATATATATATAACTATATATAACTATATATATATATATCTATATTAGCAAACCATTGGTTACTTTGGAAACCCAGGAAGTATTTTTAGAGGACTGATCATTCAGTGAACAGCGTGTAACAGCCATTCAAGAACTAGAACACAACATTTCAACGGTCATGGCAGACCTCAACTACAACAACTGACTGTGTGTTTGCCTTTGACATTGTGAAATAAATTTACCCTTTCTATTTTATAAACAATTGATTGGGTCACTTGTTCACTATATTTATTATAGACAATTGATTGGGTCACTTGTTCATGGAATTTGTGCAACACAAGAGAGGAGCAATGTTGTGGTGGAATGTGTACGGTTCTGCGGAATATAAACCCAGGTGGGACACAGTTTGATCAAGTACTTACTGTAATCTGTATATATATATACCCTATGGATCCAAACACTGTCCAAGAAGGTACTTAACCCTCCAAATCATACCCCAAACGCTTCCTAAGAAGGTACTTGGATCCATAGGGATATATATATATGTTATATATATGTTATATATATATATATGTTATATATATAGATAGATAGATATGTATGGACGATGGTCGAAACAGCAAAATGAACCTACCAAAAGTGCTGTGACATGAATGTGCCCGTAGATGCCGCTCAAGCGGTCGTCTCAGGACCTGAGCCTCACCCTGGAGATGCGATGGGCCACAGATCTGCGGATGGAGAGCCCAAAAAGATCGTTAAAAACAAAACACATGGACCATTATCGATTCTAGATGTTACTAAAACTAGATTGATTGATTTCGATGATTTGAGGAAAACTAGATCGATTTAGATGAATTTTGTAAAACTAGATCAATTTCAGTTCGGTCTTTGTGGTGCTTATTGCTACCGTGAGCCACGAAAAAATATGTCACAAATTGGAATTAAATGGGGTGATGAGCTCAAGCTTGTACAGATCACATGTGAACAATGGATCGATCATACTACATACCCTCTCGTATTTTAAAATAGCTATGGGAAACAAGCATTTTTAGTTTTAGATAGTTTTAGGTGGGTAGATCATGGTAAACCATCGAACTAAATGGGCCAGCTATTACCAGAGGCTATTGGAATGTATTGGATAAAACTCACTATTAATCAGTATTTTACATGTGGTGGGTATACGGTATATACCATTATATACCCCATTTTTAGACGCACCCCCCAAAAAAACATATTGGATTACCAGGCGTACTCGCCACAGAAACGCCCAAGCTACATCGCTGAGGATCACTGGGGAGAAGTTTCAGATTGTGATGGCCAAAGACAATCGGGTGGGCCCGGAGATTGGGAAGCACACTGGGAGATGGCTAATGATGGCTGATGGTGGCTATGGCAGTTTGCCTCTGGGGGAAAACTAAGCTCTCAAAAAAAAAGCAAGTGATATTATTGTCAATACCTGTTTTTAATAATGATAATGATGATAATGACAAGATATATTGATATATATATATATATATTTATATTTATTTACAGTACATAATATATCATCATATACATAGTTGTATCATTACAATTCACATCATTGTTGCCGCTGTTGTGGGACAACGACTGTTTGAACGTATATAAGAACTGTAAAGCAAGGCATTCAGTATTTGTGTTGCTGATAACCACCAAGAAAATATATACATACGTAAGGGACTTACCTATACATATATATATATGTATA
>Ga0126342_10003412_pt1 | contig 26221 bp, 25 predicted proteins | sample Cyp1metagenome_FD_92528 | JGI IMG/M metagenome (GOLD analysis project Ga0126342, IMG submission 92528) | Coral microbial communities from Lord Howe Island, Old Settlement Bay, Australia - Cyphastrea 1 metagenome | ecosystem: Host-associated > Invertebrates > Cnidaria > Coral ...
AAACCCTGAACAACAGGTAGTCACAACAATGCAGGTACACCAGGGTGATCAGCCCCGGCTTCCACCATCATGCATAGCTTCGTTGGCATGCGTTTGCATGATGGCCGCATGCCCCCTGCATAACTAGTGAAAAACCAAAAACGAAGTTTTACATCTTTACAGATGAGACACACACACACACCCCGCCGTAGCAGGGTTTCATTTTTGAAAGAGCTTGGTGTGCGGATGTGACGATGCACGAGTTGATGTGAACCTTCAAAAACTAATATATATATATGCCGGCGATCACTTTATTCAGAAGGGAAATTCGAAGCGTGTTGAAGGATTTGGATCGCATCGTGGAAGCTCATGTATTCAACCATCCTCCATGTCTGGTTGAGTTCCCCAGATGCCGTCGCAGCCGTCAATGTATCTGATAATTGTTTGGCCAAATCCTGGATCCTGGTGGCATGGCCCGTCATCACCTGTGCCAGGTACCCTACACTGCGCAGAGTGATGACGCTTGAACTTGCGCGGCCTCTCTTGAAAAAAGAGCTCGTGTGCTGCATGTATCATGTGCCGGGCTCTTGTTTTTCACTTGGATCCCGCCGCTCCTGCTCCCGCCTCCGCTGCCGTAGACTTACCATCACCACTCATCACGAACCCACTTATCACATCAAAACTTCTCATCACAACTCATCACAAATCATCACACCTTATCACATACCAAGTCATCACAGCTCCGATTCTCACACCTCACTCATCACAGCTCCACTGCTCGTAACAACTAATCACAGCTCCACTTCTAACAGGTCCACTTCTCATCACAACTCATCACAACTTATCACAACCCAATCATGACAGTTCCACTTCTCACACCTCACTTATCACATCACGACTTCTTATCACAACTCATCACAACTTATCACATCCCAACTCATCACAGCTCCACTTCTCACACCCATTCTCACACCTCACTTAACTTATCACATCCGAACTCATCACGGCTCCACCTCTCACACCTCTCTTAACCTATAACACCTCCCCGAAGTTTACATTAACCTTAGATTCATAAAGGCTTCACATGTGGCCTTTTATTTTTATTTTTTTTTGGGGGGTTAGTAATAGGGGGAAGGGATTACTTAGTAGTTCCCACAAGTTGGGTGGTTACTTTTCCAGCACATGGACTTGTGCGATGTCGGGGAGCATGTCGCGTGCATGATTTGTTCAATCTTCAGTGGGATGTGTGAGAACCAAACATCAATTTGGACATATCCATGATTTTTGTTAGTTGTTGTTGATGTTCAACGGTTTGTGCTGACTGAATTTGGATCTGATTGTGGGATTGTGCAGTGCGCAAAAACAATGGGTGATCAAACCATGTTGCATGGTGCGGCATATTCACATTGGTGTGCCAGGCAGTGAAAAAATTGGAATTTGGCCGTTGTTTTGCATGTCGTTGCGGTATTGAATTTGGACCGTTCAACGTTGCTGGGTTTCGTGGGCGATTGAGGAACAATTTTTTTAGATTGGTATTGTTCGTTTGTAGCATCGCAATTTCCGCCAAGACTTGCTATGTGTATACCAATGATCCATTTTGAACACTTGAAATTTGTAAATGTATTCACAATGTGGTAACTATTCTTTTGCTACAAAAATTGTAATGCCGTGTTTGATGGAAAATGGCTGCATTATTAATGGGAAAATTATCCCTTTCGAATGCCCACCTCATCAGGGGACTTTCGGTGCTGCAATAATAGGTTAATTTAGTTTGTTTCAATGTTTTTTGGTATGGAGGAACCTCAATGCCTGGATTTGTAATGGCATGATTTCAAGATCCCTGTATGTAACTTGTGGGTCGTGATTCTCGCTCGGTATTTGATGTGTGCCCGAAAGAAAGATGCAATCACCCCTTGATTAGGCAAAAAACATGCAAAAAATACATTTGCAAACTCCTGCTTGGCATCTAAATTTTCATAAAAAAAACGCAAAACATACCAGCAACCCGATGCTAACCAAGTGCTTGACGTGGGAAAACACAATAGCGGACAACTTGAATGTGTGTGCATGATTTGAACACAATTTGCATGAATTTTATTTGGTTTTGGTTTAATGATCTGCATTGTCAATGTTGGATGAACATTTGTCTATAAACCAATTATGTTGTTTTTTGGCAAGTTTTAAGTTGCCCAAAAGTTGTACTATCTGTTCGACAAACGCACGCCATTTGTTTTTTGCTGACAATTGCAACGCTACCAAACATTTGGTTACCATTTTTTAATCCGAGGATGTTCCATTCTGGTTTGTATTCTTTATATACAGTTTAATCGCTCCTTCTTCTTTGGGAAAACATTGGGGTGATGATGCCATCAGTGCATAAGACTAGAACAAACACGCGATCACACATAGTTGCATGCCCGCAAAATGTCTTGCAATGGATGGTGAGCTCTTGGCTCAGAGGAAGTATGAGCCCACCAAGAAATCAAACGTAGTTCAGCAACCATGTTGGATTGTCCGAAACTCAAGTCTTTTGGTGTTTGCGAACAATTGCAGGCGTTGCAGAGCCTTGATCTTGGAATTTCTGAGGCTTCGGCAGTGGGATCAGCGTGTTCCTTGCCCAGCAGTTTGGATAGTCTGCAAAAACATTCAAACGGTCATTTTTGACGAACGCATTTGGGTTCTTAGTGCTGCAGAGATTTGAGCGTTGTGCATAGACATCGCAAGTGAACATTTAGGTATGTGGCCAGTGTTCTGACGTGTCTTCCTCAGTTTACAGTTTCCGTCCGGTAGTGCCATTGCCAGACAAATTCGTGGTCGTCAGGTTTGTGAGGGCATTCGCCTTCCTATGTGCCGTTGATGCACACCAAAACCTGCCCCGATCTCAAAAAAATACACAAACCCAATGCGTACCATGGTTGCTTGCTTCGGGAATTTTCCTCTGGTTTGGACTCTGAATCATTGACCTCATGAAAGGATGGTTGCCGGGACTTCACTGGGTGCCAATTTGCAGGCCAAATTAAATTGTCTCGTGTTGAATTTGACTGCTTAATTTGAGGCATGCAGGCACCAGCCAAAGCCGATTCAACCGTCTGACTGTGACCATTCGACCATCCCACACATATTTCATCCACTTAGTTCGATTTTGGTTTATCCATGAAAAACAGACAAATACAAAGATGTGCACAGCAGTGAATGTTTTGCAGGTGTTTGCAACATGCTTGGCACTTGCTGGTGACACCCCCTCAGAAACCACTGAAGAATCAGGAAACCATTTCTTTTTCTGTTTTCTTTCATTTTTCCATGCAGTCGAGGTCCCGGTCCTCATAATGGCAAACTTTGGTTTGCATTGGGGCTTTGGCCATTACGTCAGCAACTAAACGTGCATACTAGTGATTGGTTGTTCGTTCAAATTTATTTGGAATCAAAATGATGGGTACGAGGTCCAGCGGTTTGCCCATTATCTTGTTCCCTCCTCAGCACAATGGAAGAGCTCCAAATTAAATCCGCATCTTGCCAAAGCGTCGCTTCGCTTAAGGTGGCATGTCTTGCCTTCGACTGCTTCATTCTATGTTTGTCGGGTTCTGATCTCTAACTTCTGCTCCTTGAGGTTTCTGATTCTCAAATCTGGTTCAAGTTTTAGGTGGAGTATGCTGGACATAATGACGTCCAACTCGGACTTGTGAACCAATTTGGCAACCGAACTCAGGCTTCCACTTGGGAGTGACATGTGCTCTGCCTGTTTCCTAGTGGAATCTCCTTCACCGGTTCATGGTTCGGTCCTTCAGACCTGTAGATCCAAAGGCCCTGGCAAATCCATATGTCCTCCAGTCTGGTGGCAGTCTCAGCAACAACATGCGATTTGTGAACAAACCGTCAAGGCTTTTGAAGAAATTCTGAAGGAATCACTTCAGATCTCCGGCCAAGCAAGGTCGAATCTTCGTATGTGGCTTCATCAATGCAGCATATGGTTTCTGGGCCATTGTCCGGTGCTAGGCCTTCACCCGTGCAATGACAACAGTCACATCCCTTGAGTTTTGTCTCCCACTGTTCCTGCCCAAGGTCTTTCTCTTTTTCGAAATCCAGCTCGTGCGACAGGTACTTTGTAAGCGGAAAGTGTGAGAGTGTAGGGATTCAAACATGTTCCATGAATGCCATATGATCAGGTTAGCCTGCAAGCTCACTTGGTTGAGCAGGGTGAGTATGCAGAGTTGCCTGCAACTTAAGGATTGAGTGGCCTTGCATTGACGGGACTTTTACTTGTACCAGCAATTCTCGGAAACTGGCAAAAAAAAACATCCTACTCGGTCCTACTCCGAGGCTGCGCTATGAGAGAAAGCCAGCAGACATGAATCGGTTTGCCGCTGGATGAGTGTAGCAACCTCGTCCCAGCAACATGGATCTGAAAGATACATGCCAAAACGCACTGCGGGGAGCATGAGAAAAGATATGTGCCAAGGTCATTTCACAACCGTCTTCTAAGCTCTTGTTCATACACCATGTGCATCACATGGAACGATTTAAAGAATTTGACTGGGTTTTCTTGTATGGACTCTGTGATCATGAATTGTGGCGAATTATTTGCGAGACTGTTTGCTTGATTTGTTTCTCCGAAGTTCTACCCACAATGTCTTTGAGAACGTCATTGCATGAAAACAATAATATATTCAAAATTACTCAAATAAGTTTAATTGACAGCTATTTGCAGAGGCAATTCTCTGTACCTTTCTTGCTATCGTTGGTGCAACTGTTTGGCTCTAACCCTGCAAGTACGAGATAGTGCCTCAACCCTTAAAGGGTTAGAAGCCACTTCCTCTTTCAGTGCCTCCTAGAAACCATGACGGTGGACGAGGCTAGAAACCATTGTCGTTGAATGGACTGCAATTTTCCAGCTTCGAAGTAGCTCTGACTTCTGCACTTCGAAGCACAGGCAAGTCCGCTTGCAACTTGGTTTTCATCCCTCGTTGGCACCTTGCCTATGATCATATTGGAGTTGTGGGAACAGAGACGAGAAATGCAAGACATCGATTCACTCCTGAAGTCGGAAAGACTTTGGCTTAAAGTAGGTTGCAACGTTTCTCAGGCACTGAGATGTCGAGAGACGCACACATACACAAAGAGACACGCACATGGACACCCGCGGGTCTCCCCGTTTGCATCTCTGTCCATGTTTATGTTGCCGCTTGATTCAACGAACTGGTCTGCTTGACTGTGTGTGTACTGCAACTCAGCCACTCTCTATGCTTTGCCCTGCCTCTTGACCTGGAGCTTAATTCCTTGTAGCCAAGAAAACATCAGAAGCATGACCCTGTGAGGGACCTTATTTGTGCCATGGTCAATCTGGTCTCTGAAATTCCTCCTCATCCTCATCCTCATCCTCATCCTCATCCTCATCATCACCATCACCATCACCATCACCATCATCATCACCATCACAATAGCAACAGTCATCATGCTTTTACCACTTTTATCATTGCCATCATGCCATTATCAGCATACTTTGCCTGTGTCTCTGTCAACACGATGCATGATTTTCGGTATCATCGTAAGTTGGAACGCTGTCCTCGCATCCTGCTCATCTATTTTTGCCTTGGGCCTGGGGGTAGGTTGTTATCACTGGCACACGTTTTTTTTTGGTTCGAGGTTCTTTTAGTTGCGGTTCTTATTTTGTTAGGTTTGGTTAAACAATCCGGGTTGGAACCATCAACAAACCCAAAACCGGTCTCGGTTTTTGTCAAGCGAATCTGAGGAAGCTCTGCATCATCTGCATCGAAGCTTCCCGAGAAAAAGGCAGCGATTTCACAGAGATTCGCAGCACAGAATTTGCCAACAGCCCAAAGCAATGCAATGCAAAGCTGCACAAAAATCCTCGAAGACCCAAACAAAAATAGTCTTCAAATCCTCGAAGAAAATGTCAGTAACCAGGTCCTTGAGGATGAAGACAAGTGGGATCGTGAGCGTGCCTTCAACATTGCAGACAGCCTCGAGAACGTCGTCCCCTAAGTCTTGGGATGCATCAGCACAGAGAGAAGTTTCTCTTTGTGTCCTTTTCTTTTTCAAAACCAATTCATTTTTTCATGTGCAATAAGCCCAACAATTTAACGCTGCCTCCAGGGTATGGCCCGCGAGATTGTCACGGAGTGTGGGCCCTAACTCTTGAAGATGTCGAGTGCAGTCTTGATGGTGTGCTTCTTGCACTTTCCAAACTTCATCAAACCTGTACTTGAGGTTCATGCATCCTCTGCGACGAGCCAGCAAACTCTGGAAATTTCATGTCCTTCGATCAGAGGACCGACTACTTCAGGATTTGCTACCCGGGGTTTTGCTCAGATCTTGGGATTTTGTGCACTAACATTTGCAGAACAAATTGTGGCCTGCCGCGGGCAATTGTTTGGCTCAGAGCTGGGAATCATGAATACATACAGGAACAATTCATGATGGTTTGCGTTGCAAGATTCTTGAAATAGTCAAACGTAGCGTAACATATAGGCAAAAATGTGTTCTTTAGTGGGTCTTTAGTAGCTGTATACGTATCCATAAGTCAAGCGACTACTGACTACTGAATACCCAACACAGACCAGGCAAGAAAAAACAAGAGTGTTTTACGCCTGTCAGATCGGTAGCTGTTCCATGTCCCCTGCCGATGCCAAGATATTCGCAACTTGCCAGCATTTCTGGACCTCTCAGCTCCTGTGCAGCATTTGCAGCTGTCTAGTTTGTTCTGTTTTTGTTTCATGAGTTCGGCCTTTGCTTTTCCAGTCCTTTGGATTTAGGTTCGAAACTTGCCAGCAGATATCAAAGAGAAAGAGGTGCCGGCTTCGTTGGTGGTCACAAGCGTTTTTTGCTACGAGCGCCTCTCGTAATCCCTGCATGGACCTCTTGTCATCTCTTGTCAACCTTTGCTCAAAAGCAAGCCTAAGCAGCCAAACATGTGGCTTTTCAAAAAGGGAGACACGCATGGACGAAAGGTAAAGTATATCTTCAGCAAGTATGGCACAGTTCGAAGCGCCGATGTCGGGGCCCTTGTCCAACTACTGACTTGTGGTTTGAATTCTGCAAAGTAGCGTGCCTTGAAGGTCGTTATGTGGCCCGGGTTGCCCACCCTTTGTCCGGTTGCCAAATGTTGCCAAATAGCTCTTGTAGTTTCTTTTTACGACGGCTCTGCTGTCAACATTGGAAAGTGGCATCAGTTACATGCCGCAATCGTATGCAGGTGCCAACGGCAGCTTGGCGCCTTTGGAGATTTCGCTGGCCAATCGCTCCTTGACAAAGCGTTAAAGAATTGATTATGTGAACAATGTGAACATTGTGAACATGTTGGCATGTAGCCATCAGTGTGGGGCCATTTTGCAAAGCGTTCCTGACTAGGATAAGTTTTGTGAAAGAATGTCTTTCACATTTTTGGGTGCTGGAAACTGTAAGACTTGGCTTCAATTTGAGCCAGTACCACTGTCACTACATTGACATGTGATTCAGCTGCTGCTTCCCTTCCTTGCTTATTTCTTGGCAGACCATGAGCATTTTTTTTTGTCTTGGCATCGATTCTTGAGTGTGTAAAGAGTCTCCTCATCGTAAGGCCAGAAGACAGACTGGCAGGTGGGAGGTTTTGAATCTGAACTTGTTACAGAGCCTGTTGGAGCAGCAACACAGCTATGCTGTTCACACACTCACAAATCTGAATTCAAGCAGTTCTTTGCAAGATTTTGCAAGGCCTGTGCCTTCATCACTTACAGCACCGTGCGCCTAGCATATATTTTCTTTACCAAGTACTTCTTTTCTGAGTGTGTTTGATTGCTGTGTAAGAGTCATGCTCTTGCAGTATGTGCAACATTCCCTTTCGTCGGGCGGTGGAGATAAGCATCAGGCTGATGCAGCTGCAACTGCTATCAGAGCGCTCAATGGTGTCTACCGTCCACGTTTCTCGCCAATGTTTCATTCCTTCCTGAAGGTGATGGTCTTGCCAAATTGATCAAATTGTAAATCAAAATTACGTGACATCTCTGGACTTGGTCTCCTTGAGTCCTTGATACTGTCAATGCCCCTATCGTGTGACACTTCATTGTCCGACTTGTTGCAGGGTTCCTTGGTGTTTTTCCTCTACCACCACCGTTATAGTCAGTTGTCGGGGGATTCGTTGCATTTCATTTGTTTCAACTTCCTGTTTCTTGAACATTTGTTCTGCTTAAGATGCTTAAGTTTGACCTCCTTGATCCCTGTAGCTGGCACGTCCACATGCCATCCACCCGTTACAATGCATACGAGTCGAGGCAGTTCATCTCCTGAGCCTCTGGCTGCAGCTTTCTCAGCAGTCTTGCTTCTTCATGTTTTTTTCCATTTTTTTCTTCCAGCAGGTGGAAACAACTTTCCAAACGAGCTCTCGAGGGAATTGGCCCGAGGTGATGCTTGCGCGACCTGGTGCCTTGCCTGATCCTGTGCAGCATCATCCTTAGTCAACTACTTGTTGCTCCATCGCCGGCTCTCTGCAGAGCTTTGTGTTTGCAGGTCCGGCTTGATGCTCCCACAGGCAGAGGATCAGGCTCGTACTGATGTGAAACCAGTGGCAGATGTGTTGCTGTGCAAGAGCTGGTCACTGCGGACAACAGAAGTGTGATTTTACCAAGTGCATGGATGGGGCACATCTGGTATGAAGGTTGTGCAGGTTAAGGCTGAAAGCCTATGGACCATACAAAAGTGCTTGTACAAGACCAGAGAGAATCGTTGTTTTTCCAACTGTAGCCTGGGCAGGTGGTAGCTCTTGCCGCCGACAAGGCGAGTCTGAAGGGATTGCGTAGCCAAGTAGTCTATGTGAAACGAAGCAGTGAGCAAGACATGGCAGAGAAAGTGTTGGAGCGCTGTGAAAGCCTGAGGGAAACTTTTCGAGTGGAGGTCAACTGGTATTTGACTCAGTGCAAAGATGGCTTTCCACTGTTTGCTTGCTTGCTGAATGCTCTTGGAAGGCTCGGCTTGACTGCTTTGGTTCCGCGCAGTCCGCATTCTTAAGGCAGCATCTGCAACAGCTTCCTACGTTGCGGAAAAGACCCGATGCTGGGGCCTTGAGCGAACTTGAACTTTCACTGCTGCAAGACCAGATACCAGCGACACTAGCGACAGCAGCCACCGTACTGCGCTTGACCATCAGAATCTGAGGCAAACTGTTCGTTGGGAACTTGCATGCAGAAATACCCAGGGAAAGGCGTGACTCTCGGTTCTTCGACTCAGACTGTGCTATGATGTGCAACGCCTTTGTCCTTCCATGTCTACTCAGACGATGCCAAGGCTTAGCCAAGTGTTTGGAGAGTGGGGCAGAGTCGTGAATGTGCATGTGGCTTCCCTGGCTTACAGATCGGCCAAGACAATTTCAAAGTCAGCGATTGGACCAGGTGTTGGTGTTTCTCCACTCGAAGACACAACAGTCAACTGCTCCAAAATGAGGTGATGACTGGAAAGTCCAAGTTTGGCAGTGCATGTGCATTTGTGGAGATGGTTTCTATCTCAGATTCTTGTTGTCTTGTTTTGTCAGCCTTGCTCTCAGAGCATCAGTTGCTGCTCTTCTTGCTAGCAGCTTTGAACTATTTGACATTTTGACCACACACCAGTTTAATTATGACAGCACACGTCTTGTTGTCTGTGAGAGTTGCATTGTTTTACTTCGTATACTCATACAGCTTTGCTCTTTGTCATAGCCCAAGGCCACTCCTGCTGAAGCAGAGATTGCGCTGAAGGCCTGCGGCCGTTCGACCTATGCTCTTCTCAGCGCACTTGCTTTCCCATGCACCTGTGAATTTCTCTCTGTGCGTTTACGAGACACGCAAATGGCTGGCAGTGGATGGCTGAAACCGGGTCCATAACAACATGCGATCCCAAGATGTAGCCTTGCTTGTGTGATGGAACGGCTGTGTATGGCAATAGTGGCCGCCCAAAGTGATATACGGTATGTGATGTCGAACATTATTTATTGATATTTATTGTATATTTCCTTCGACTAAATTTCACAATCACAGCATGATGAACCACTGAATGCAACGGGTTTTTAAGGGCGCGTGCACTCGTTGCTTGAACTGGTCCGCAGGTTGTGTTTTGCTTCTTGAAAACAAACTCAAACTTGGGTTCATTCTGTGCTGTTCACTAGCCTGAACCAGGCCCTCCATCAGAAGTATGAGCCCAGGCCTACCTTGGTTGTGTGTGTGACTTGCAGCCAATAGGCTGAATCAAACACCACGAATCAGACACCACGAATCAGACCACGAATCAGCGACCAGAGTTCTGAATGCCGTGTGACTTGTGTCCAAGATTCCAGAACCAAATCATCGAAGATGAACAATTTTTGAATGTGAGACAATGCAGACCCATACAGAATCATAGAGAGCAGACAGGACAAGACCCTGCAGACAGACAGATTCTATCCATTGTCCTTTCGTCGCTTGCAAGGATTGGATCTATGACCGCACCAGTGACGGTGACATACTTCCAGCCACCTCGGCCTGATTTCATTTTCCGCTACCTGAGCTGTGCATTGAATGTCTTCAGGAAAGTGTCTCTGTGTCAGGTCTCAAAGTAGCGGCAAAGCTGTGCAGGCCTCAAGGCAATACATAGGATGATAGGACTTGAGCAGAAGTCGTTGAGACGAGGGAGGTAAAGTAACAATGCCTTCTGTGGCAAAAAACGAAGACCAAAGCAGTTCACTGTTGGAGTACCTTGTGATGGCCCAGGGATGATAGTTTCTTCAGAGGTTATCCCTTTTCCAGACTTTGAGGGTTGTGTTGTCCGCGTTTTCTGGCTTATCTACCTTGTAATTGTAGCTTCTTTTTGTATAATTGTTTTTATGCTTTGGCTGGACTGAGTATCTCGGATCCAGAACCTGCAGGCATTTGCCGATTTGACCATGGATTTTTGTACAACTCTTGCAATGTCTTATCCAAGAATGAAAGATGTTTCCAACAATGCCATTTGTGGGTGAGCCTCAATAGGTGCACCTTGATACCTTTCTTGGAATAAGGAACTGACACGCGTGTCTCCTACTTGATGGGTGGATTTTCAATACTACGACAAACAAGTAAACCTTTATATACTTGAGGCCTTGCGGCCGCGGTTTTGCGGTAGTCCAACTTAACTTCATCTGAGAATTCAGTCCTTAGTTCATACAGCCATACAGGATCCATAGCACCTTTAGGGCTATGAGTTGATTATCTTTGCTTGTTGTCAGCATGAGTTTGCTGACGCTTTTGGAACCGAGAAAGCCTAAAGGATCTAAAGGGCACGAGAATGTCAGGATTTGGATGCTTTGTTTGCTTGAATCGGTCTACGTGGCCCAAGGCAACGCTGGCAGCACAAGCTGGTTTCGGAGCTGGCGGGTTTTCTAGGTTTGCTCCGCCGGTGCCCAAGCCATGAACAGCAATGCCCAACTGCTAGAAGCCGCTACATCAGCAATGCCCAACTCTAGAAGCTGCATGAAGCCGCTACATTTAGCTTTCTGAACCCATGGAGTGAGGTACCAAGTCTAAAGCGTCGAGGGCATAGACTGCCATGCAACACTGAATCAGAGAGGTTTCAAGTTTTCATTTGGATTGGGAGCTGGTCCTGAGGTTCTGCAGGCACACGTGTTGCCACTCGAGGAAAAAAGTCTGACAAGAAGCTGCTTAGCAATGCTTTGCATATACTCTTGGCCAGTCACCTCCTCGCATTGAACCGGAACCGTTTGCAGCTAGTTCTCTTGCTTCTTCGCTCACCGTGCCAGTGACATCAGCTTCAACCTCTGTTTCAGTCGCTGAAAGCTGGAGAGTGGATCAGTGCTGCATACGTCAACATCCTTAATTGTCTTAATTGTCTTGTCTTCAAGTCAGTGATGTTGTTTCCTTCTTGTGACTGAAAGACTCCTCAAACAACTCGATATCGTTGATGCCTAGAGTTGAACTCCTTGTTCTCGGATGTTCTCGGCTCCATTTGTGCATTTGTTACATTTGTTGGAGAGTTATCTCATTGTCTGCAGCACATGTACACAAGATCTTGCCTGATGAAGCTGCCGCTACGGGATGGAGGTTCAGCGAACGAGAAGCCGTCGCAGGAGCTGGCTTTGAGTGAATTGGCGCCAGCACACTCTTTCAGGTACTGCCAGAATTCTGAAGAAATAGGCGAAATTACCACGAGCTTTCTGCAGCCTCTTACCAGCTAACACAGAAAGATTCCAACCACAAAGATTGACACATGGAATCAAATGGCATCAAATGGAATCAAATGGAATCAAATGGATAAAGCAATGTGTGAAATCTGGAGGACCTGGAACTTCCGCGTCCCTCTAGCGCGCCTCGCGCGGCATGCAGTCAACCTTTGTGGTGCTTGTGCAGGCATGATCGGCATGAGCATGCTGAAGCATGACACATGCTTTCAAAAAGTAATAAAAAGTCATAGAACATGATATAACTTGGTCATACTGGGTCTAACCTTCATATTGCCATACGATCCATCAACCATTGGAAGTATTGCTCTCCAAGACTCTGGGTGCAGGATGCGTTACAGCCTGCACTCCTGGAGCAAGTGCCCCACTTCCAGAGAAGGCCAGTCCCATCTTAGCTCCCAGAATTTGACATCTCCCGTTCACATGTGACATTGACAGGCCCAGAGTTCAGAGCCAAAGGAGATCACTGATTTGTGGCACGGAGAGGAGCTTTTGAATGATGTGCCTTTGCTGAACTGGGTATGTACTGAACATGCCTGGCGTCAAGCCTTTCAGACTGTACCATGCTGTACCTCATTTGCGCTTAGGTCATCGGCAGACTCTGGCCTTCCATCTCCGAGTGGTTTCAGCGCAAACTGAAGGTAGCTATCTAATCTTTTACTAATCTTAAGTATGCTGAATTAATCTGAATTACTTAGTTCGTAGAACGTGTCCGATGTGAGACTCGTGTGCCAGGCTGAGCTGGAGCCGCAGCTCAAAGAGCAGCTGATGGATATTGTTGAGTTCGAGGACGAAGCAATACGAAGCAATGCGAAGCAATGCGAAGCAATGAAGACTTGCCGAAGACTTGCCACCGCTTGCATCACCGCATCACGAAGCTTTCTTGGCCGTGAGGACATTGGTCTTGGCACGTCTCCCATGCGCCTCGAAGGGATCACCTCTTCCACGTCCTCGGAGGAGCTCTTCAAGTCCTCAAATGTTCAACGATATTCAACGGATATGAATGTGAAGCTTGTGAAGTAACACTGAAGTAACACTCTTATAACTAGGTATAACTAGGTACGGTATAATTAAGTTCATTCAATTTCCGTCTTCATTGGGTTGGGTTAGGACGATCCTAGCATCATAAGACCTGCATGAAGGAGTGTGGAACCGACGTTTTCAAGACGATCAGATGTGCAGCTGATTTGGAATCATGTACGCACAGAGATTTACCTATGACAGGGATGTGAAGGGAAAGTTTAGTGGTTCCAACTACTGTTGCGGAGCACACCCAGAAGTTGGGAGCATTTGCGCTTCTCACCAAGGATTACTCGGGCGATGGTCAAATCACAGTTGGCATCCGTGCTGGCAGAGGCTTCCAAAACAGTCTTTCCAGTCTGGGTTTGTTTCTTTAACATCTTTAAACATTCGCATTTGGGGTATTTGCTTCCGATCCTGACAGTCGTCACATTTCATGCATCGAACATTTGCGCTTGGAAGGTGGTGCAATGGGTCATGTAGCCCTGACGAAGCTCAAGTTGCGGGGGAAGATTGTGAATAGCTAAGATGCATAAGATGCAATCTTAGTCAGACAGTCGCTGTGATGACTTGCTCAGCCATCAGCCGTTGAAGCGTCACTTGACTAGATTCGACTTGCTTTCAAGAGCTGCACTTGGGACCAAGGTGGTTGAATTTGCGCACTTGACACATTTGCCACCATGGTTCAAGTGTGTTCGCATCTACTTCCCAGACATGCCCGAGGCACAAGCGAGGAGGGTTTTTGCATCAGATGCCATCAGAACGAGATCAGCAGCATTTATCAGCTAATGTATTGCTATTTCAGAGGGCAGAAGCGACCATCGTGCGTGAGTGAAACAAGGGCAACCGAGAGGTGTACCATGGGAAAACACGAAAAGGGCCAGGTCAGAAACAAAACAGCACCACCTAGCCTTGCTACTCAGAGTCCAACAGGCACATTGAAACCACCACAAAAACAGGTGACAAAAACAGGTTCCAAATGTGCGCATCTTCAGGGTTTGCATCAGCCAAAAAGGCAGCACTACTTATTAAACAAATATGAAAAAAATACAGTATAGACCAACAGTGGCAGTCTGATACGGAGGCTGGGATCAGAGAAGACAGCACGGCCCAAAACTAGGGCTATCAATGGCATGTTTTGACCTCATGGATGTGAAATAGGTTCGAATCCTCTCACCAATACCTTTTACCAAGAAATTAGCCAAGACATTAGATGGAGTTTCTTTGCGAGGGTTGAACTCTTGACAGGTTGACTTGACCATTGATGCCAAAGTCTTTGTGCTCGATGCTTTCTGTGACACTGCTTCGATGGTCAAGACCAGAGTCCTTAAGGCCAGCTCCCCGCTGGCTTTCGGAACTGGACTGATGACATCAGGGTTGTCGAATTCTGCGCCAAATTAAGAAGTAATCGCAGACACAGATAGTCAAGAAATGAAGCCATCTGAAGTAATTTCTGCTTTAAGACGAAGAATTTCGATGAATTTCGTTCTTTTTTATTGGTCCAAGGTGCTGCAGGAAGCTGTCGCAAGTGCTTGTGTACTGCCCTCTCGGCTGGTACTGGAAGCAGCTTCAGGCTTGGAGCGCCATAGCAAAACGCATCTTGAAATGTCGGATGGTTCCTAAAAACATCAGATTGAGGCTAAAAGATCACATTTGCTCATTGCAATTCTTGCAGTCAGTAATAAATCAACATTTTCATCTTGCTAAATATGGGACTTTGGACACGGTGCTTCAGGCATTGATCACTTCCGCTTGCATCATCCTCGGCCTCGTGGAGTCTTGAGAACTCAGATAGAGGCACCATGTCATGTGGTAGAAAGTATGTCATGTATGTTTAGACAATTTTAGACATACTCTCACAATCTTAACAGCTTGCAACTCAGTAGGGAGAGGTTGAGAAAAGAATGAGAGAGAATCGAGAGGATGTGAGAAGTGACGTGCAGGTTCAAGCACCACCGGAGGAGCCTCAGGAGGTGGCTTGGTAATCTGTTCGTCTGGTAGATTTTTTTCAATCTTTTTCATTGTCTTTCCAGATTTGTATCAAAGGGATTGTCATGGTGATTGCAAAAGGTTGTATGACAGCTGATCATCACTGGGGTGCTTGTTTTGCTTGAGGTTTTACTGACACTAAAGCTGAAATGCTATACATATCGCTTGTAACTTGCTATACATATCGCTTGTAACTTGCACGTAACATTCCATTTTGGATTGAACTTGGGCTTTCTGTGGTTCAGCAATGTTGGTGAAATTTGTGCAAGTTTGAAGACGTACGACATCGCACCACCCACAATGGCTGAAAGAGTACCTTTTCCACTTGCAAAAGTGCAGATATATGGCTTGCACATTTGCCGTCATGCTGCACCAAGGAATCTAGCTATGCCAGCTATGCCTCATTGAGCGCTTCAATGTCATGGCTATTTGAGTCTTCTTCTCCAAAAAACTTGACCTCCATGCAAGCCAGACCCCTAGTTTTTTTGGGTTAAATCTCAAAGGCAAGGCTTGGCTGTCTTCTCAAGAATCCAGATTTGGTGATGGCCAGCAGCACCACCACCACGACGACGACGACGATGACGATGACGACGAGGACGAGGACGAGGAGGAGGAGGAGGAGGAGGAGGAGGAGGAGGCTGAGGCTTGTGAATCTTGTGACGACGCTGAGTCTTGAGACGGACATGTAGACAGGTGTCGTTGGGAGCTTGTCGCAAGAACTGTGCCTCTGGTGATATCGTGGACTTCGTGGTTCATGACTTTGACCAGCAGTTGGAGCCTGAGAGACCGCTCACAGCCCCAAAGTCTGCAGCGTGTCACGTTCTCCCTGTGATATTCTGTGATTCGTCTGAGGTCTGTGAGCGTTTTTGCCAACAACAGATTCTTGGCAGCAACAAATGTGTTGAGTCTTGTGGTTGTTGAATTAATACTTCCTATGCTCGTTTCCCTGCAAGTTCCTTTATCCATCTTTTCCTCCTTGCCTCCTTTCCCTTTCCAGCCTCTGAATTCGGTCATTGAAGTGAGGCGACACTCCTCTGGTGGTCATTTGTTTGAAGGATGTGATTGAATCCGGGCAAGGCACCTGGACACGTACACAAAACAGAGCAGATTTTACGTCGTCCTGCGCAGCGCCACAACGTGTGCAGGTCTGAAAGACCCCTCCGAGGAGGAGGCAAGGACCTTGCTTTTTAGTCCTAGAAGGTCCTAGTTTTTCATTCGGACTTGATCTGATATTGATCTGATATTCCGATGATGCAATGAATCTACCAAGACTACAGAGTAGACATTGATAGGGTGAGAACGAGTGAAATATGGTGAAATTCACTGCAGAGGCCCACATTTTTCAGCTGCCTCTGAGCTTTGGCTCGGCAACTGGCAGCTTGCAAATGCAATGGTCCAACGCTTAGCCTCCTCAGAGCCTAAGCACACAGACACTGCAGCTGATACAGATCATGCCACAAACATCCAAACAAAATTAATATTTTCATGGAGTTTTTTGGAATTGAATATTGAATAGAACCTACCCAGACCGAGCATGCATGAGGGAACTTGAAGGAACCTTCTTCTGATCCAGACTCTAGCTGCCCCAAGGCGACAATTGGCCAAAGAGGGACTTAATCCCATGCACACACTGGACCAAATGGTCGGAGACAGAACTTGGACCTTTGGATCACCTTATGCAAGCAGCTGGCTGCTTTTCATTGCATCTTTGATGCACGGAGAGAGAGAGAGAGAGAGATTGATTCTCTTGCATTTACTTACCACAGTGACTTGGAGAGTTGACTGGTCTCTCTTGCCAACAATCCAGTAAGCTGATACAGAATGTACAACTTTTGCAAGCCATGTTTTTGGACTGTTTTTGAAAAGGTGAAGTCTTGATCTTACTTGACCTCACATTCTCGTTTCACCATGTTTTACCCGCACTTCGCTGAAGGACTTGTTTCATGCTGTTGGTCTGCAAGGAGTTGAGGAGACAGACTCATGTGAGGGCTCGAAGCGTTCCACCACACAGATTCGTTCTGCGTAGCAACCGACCAAGAAAAGCATTGAAAGAAATTGAAACCGTTCGGCCGTTCGATTCATAATTTTGCCCAGCAGGACGAAACAGAAATATGGGCAGTGGTATCAGTGAGGCACTGCTTTGGTGCACCAGACTTTGATTCAAACACGCCTGCCGCCTCATAGTTGAGCCAAAATTACCGCAGCTCCTGAGCTTGTGGATTATGTTGGGAGATTTGTGCAGGAGACCTTTCAACGCGGCTATTTGTGAGCAGACCTCTTCGGCTGTTCCTGCTGCCTCCCCAGCTCGTCATGGATATCAGGCGCGGGTGTTTTCAAGTTGATGGATTTTGTCAAACTATGTCAAACTCACGACATAAATTCGATGCGTCGGCGTTTTCAGCTTTTGGACAAAACGTATTTGGACACACCGAGACCTTGGTTTCTTCGGTGGGGCTGAGACATGAGTTTTTGCTCTGCGTTCGATTCGAGGAGTGGAGATACCTTGGAGTTCTGGAACATTTAGCAGGACTGCATGGATCAACAGGATCTGTTTCATGGATTGGAATGGAGTCAGAGGTAGTCAGAGGTAGTCATTTGTCGTGTCCAGTATTGCTCAGGAGTCGGAGGAGTCAATGCTGATGATGTTGAAAGGTACGTCCTCGGAAGCATTCCCGAGGAGGCTTCTGTTGTGTCCCTCCACAAATCTGATCTTGCAGTCCCCGCAGTATCCCTGCTGTACTATGCTGTACCATGCTGTGTCATCAGAAGTATTTAATATCATGAAATATCATGAAATATCATGAAATATCATGAAATATCATGAAATATCATGAAATATCATGAAATATCATGAAATATCAAAAGTATTCAAAAGTCATATAACTCATCACAAGACTTATCAGAGGCCTGGAGACTTCTGCTTGGCAGAGCTCTGCAGCAGGGTTCCTTGCCGGGGGGCTGGGAGCTGAGTCGGTGGATTCGTTCAGCACGTTTTGACCTGTTCAGCACTTGACCTGTGATACCTGTGATTGCTTTCGGAAATCCCCAGGTGTTGATGCAGTGTGGAAGCAGCCGTGTTGTCCTGAGTCATCTCACATCATCTCACTATGTGTCACCCAAGGATAAGCTGGGTAAGCGCACTGTCCATTGATGCAAGGTTTTGCCTGTTGTTGGATGAAGACGCTTCATCTGATGCAATCCGCAAGCTGGAAGTCGAAATTGAACTCAGGAGGTGCCTCAGTTGAAGCTTCGAGTCACAGGGACTGTGAATCTCATCTTCTCTCGGTCAACACGGCCAGGCCAGAACGAGGAAGATCCAAGAGCAAAAGTGCAAGATACGAGAAGGCACTGCGTTTTGCTTCCGAGTTTCTTTTTCATGCTGTCTAGACATGTCTTATTGTGATGCGGCTACTGCAATCAAAAACTGGCACTGTAAATGGTGTTAGCTTTGTGTCAGTATCTTGTCACGAAGAGTTCCTGGTTTTGATTTTTGTTTTTTTTCAATGCGAATAATGCGGTGGTTGCAGCTGACCTGACCGCTTGGTTGAATTCACTCCCTAAACTATTGAACCAACAGGTCGGGTCTGCTACCTATCCGCTAAGTGAGCTTATCAGTCAACCACTGGCAATGGAGGAGCGTCCATTGTGATTTGTTGCATACACGTGGAATCTTCTCCAGAAATGGGTTCTGATTTGTGGTTTTAGTTTCGTCAAGCTGCACACTGTAGGACCTCTGGGTTCAAATTTGTTATGGAAAGAAGCCTACTGGTCATGTGCGACTGCGGGTGCAGGCCTTGTCCAATCTCAATCCCCGTAGTTATGCAAGTAAATTATGTTGTACCAATGTACACATGTACATTCCGTAGAACTTTCGGACTGTTTGTTTGATTCGTTCGGTTCAAGTGTGGATGACGCAGATGCGGCCGCTTCAATCGCCATACAAGCCGCGGATGACAGGAGCAACCGCTGGGAACCATGTAACACCATGCGCTGACTCCCTAAATGCCAAGACCACTGCCAGGTTAGTCCTGATTAGTACTTTCATTTCCATAGCAAACGTACAACCATACAGTAGTTGCCTACCCTGATGACACAATAAAAAGAAGGTTCAAGATCAAATCCATCACAGACATTCATTTGACCAATGGATCAGCTTGAGAAAAAACGCGTGAGAAAAACACTTTGGCATGCCAGGCAGAGGCTCTCTTGGATCTCTTGGTCAACGTTTGCAGTTTCTGGTACGCAGAGCTCTGAGATTTGGCAGTTCACTGTGGAACACAGTTTCACTGAGCATGACAAATACCACTGAGATCCACTAAGTGCAATTGAATCTCTCCCAGCGGTTCACAGCTCTTCGCCTATTCGCAGCTATTCACAGCTGCCAAGGCCATGGCTCTGGAAGACTCGAGCGACCATCATTCTCATCTTCGATTTCACGGTCAACGTGTGGAGCTAATCTTGTCTGTGACCAATGCCATACTTGCATACACCTTGTGGTCTTGTCGGTTTCTTTTTGGTTTTGTACCTTTTCCTCCATCTCCATGTGTTCAAGTATTCAAGACATTTACCGAACAAACCAACTGTGACGGAAGCTTGGACGTATCCGACGTGTCCGCGGTTTGTGTCGGTCTTGATCTTGGTCTTGCAGGCCACCTCCTTCACCTCCGGACACCCAAAAGAAAGAACGCCTGGGCCAGATTCTCAAGGAAAAGTTGTAAGGTTTGACAATTTTGAAAATTGCAATTGTCGGACTAAAACTAAGAGGTTTATAATTTTATGATATTTTATGATTGTTTATTCAGTATATATTCTGTATGATTGTTTATGACATTTTGTGAAGGAACATTTAATTTCAAGAATCTCAAGTCGGAAGGCTCGCTTGCAGAAGGCTCTGTGGAGGCTCAGCAGCTCAAAACTGGATGTGCCTTCCTGCATGACATGCACGTGTCTGTGATACTTACAGACAGTTTGACCAGAAGCAGTCCACCAATGAACGCGCCGTGGTTTTCTTGATTCAGTTCAGACAAATCTAGGCTTTTGCTCATACTCGCTATTTTGCGTGCTGTGAAACGAAACTTGCCATTGTTGTGCCCGGCAGGTAGAGAAAGAGGATTCCATTGAAAGTCTTTGAAAGTCTTTAGCTCAAGCTGTCGGCCTCTAAACTCGGTCACTATCTTGATGAGGCTGGGCCACAAGATGCCACACCGGCAGACTTGGCTTTCATCCAGCTGAAATCTTCTACTTGCAGAGACTTTGCAGGTGTGCTTGATGACGTTGGAAAGTCAACATCTCTTCGCCTACTGCGACCTTTGCAACGGAGATAAGCGATCTGTTCTTGACACTGGGATGTAGTGGCCGCATGAGCGGGGCGAAATCTGCGAGCAAAAAAGGGTCTTGCACACAACTTGTGGCAGTGTATGCTGATGTGATGTATCAGTCTCTTGATTTGTGGATCTTGTTGCCTGTGGAATGTTTACACAGTTTGCATGTTTGTTTTTTCAAACCAGTCTGCCCGCAGGACAAACTGCAGTACCGTTTGTTCTCTGACGATGGGGTGAGCCAGACGAGACTTGATTCAGAGCTTTGCGCCATCATGTGCCATCTCTATGTCCGACTATGTCTATCTTCAGTGTGTCACTAGTGTGTCTGGGTGTTGGAACTTCTGACTTTGTTTCACAGGCGCTTTAAAGCGTAGATCACCGCACTGAATGCCTTGACAGGACTTCCTGATGTATGCTCGAGCAGACCTGGAGGTAGCTGAGCTCAGCAAGAACATGATGACAAATGCAGATCATAGATATTGATGACCGCAAGATACCGCAAGTAGATCATATCATTGTGCACAAGGCTCGAAAGATGTCCTTCTACCTCTACAACCCGAGCGACAAAGGAGTAAACCTCTTCAATGCAGACAAGCCTGGCTCACAGACACAGATTTTCATCTTTGTGTCAGAAGTGATTTGGAAGTCGAGCCACATTGGATGCCCTGTGAAACAGCTTGCCACGGTCTGACAAAGGCCTGCCTTTGCAATGACATGGAACAACGTTCGAACCCAAGCCCTCAAAAGGCTGAACACGAGAAGGTACTCCAAAACATGTTCATCCAAGCAGACATTTGAATGGGATGCTACTTCAGATCAGTCAGACATGGTTTGCGTTTCAGGAAAGGACGGAGTGGCGGCTTGTACAAGAGAGATGCGAGAACTGCCAGTGGTCCTGGCATTGCTTTGTTACACGGTGCTCCAAAGTTGCGTGTCTGACTTCACGTGAGCGTTCGTAGCGTATTGTTTGCCGAGACTGTCTAGAGTAAGACATTTGAATCAGCGGAGTACCGCTGAATTGATGCTAAGAAGCTAATGTCGTTTCTCAAACTCTCTACAACCTGATTCTGCACGGCTTCCACAAGCTGGGGCATTTTCCCATCAACACAAATGACAAGATGCTAAGCAGCTATATAATTTGATCTACCGTGCTTGCTAATGTGCGAACAGTTTTCGGAGCGTCATGTCTTCACCACTTAAGTTTTCACACTACAGTTCATATGCATACTCCAGGAGCACCGTGGCAAGTCTCCAGGTATCGAAACCTCTATCAGTATCATGACTGGTGTTGTTTGATGAGTCCAACATAGAGTCAGGTTTTCTTCCTCGTGAAACTCTTGTTTTCACAGCGCGATCCGGGCTCCGTCCACCTAGCTTTCCTTCATTCTTTTGCGGAGATATGGGCATGGGCAACTTGCACAAGTGCAGAACTCGCTTGCTTTAAAACCGCTACCCTTTGGGTCATCCTCGCGCAGCAATTTCTTCCGGCAAAATGGGCAAATATTTCGCACAAATTCAGACATCATTCAAGTTCAATCTGGTTCAACTCTTCAGAGGTCGCTGTGTACCGCTTCTTAAGATTCTTTAGTACGTGTACCTCGTTTGCTTTTTTTTGTCGAAGCACAGAGTCAAATGACAGGTTTTCTCCAAAGCATCTAACCTGCTCCTGCTACGGCAAGCAGCAGGCCAGAATCTTGTCGATTGACAAACATCAACAGACCAGGGATTCGTAAGCTGTTGTGTCAGATGCCCTGGATCCTTCTAGATTCTAGATACGTGTCAACAAGGCGTTTCATCTTTTGAAAAGACGCAACAGTATCATATGATGAAATTGTAGATTATTGATTGTGTCCTTAAAAGATCTGCAGACAACTATGGAGGACAATAGCAAGTCTTGCCAAAACGCAAGCCAATTCCTTGCCGAGAGCTCCACATAACACAGGGTGGCAATGACACAGGTTGCTTGGATTCGACATCACCGCAAGCCTGTTGGCGATGGCATCTTCAACTGCATGGAGATTCATGTTTGAACCTCAGTAAGGTGACATAAGGTGACTACAAGTACATCTGAGTCCATCTTGGGAAAGTTTGAACACTTCTGAGGTGCCCGGTCTCTATGCGGATGGGGGCCGAGTTGCACAAACCTGAGAACTCTGTTGAACCATCAAAACCAACATGTTGCATCGTACAGTCTCCTCCCAGGAAAGCATGTTAGACAAAAGGTTCCATTGTTTCGAAGTTTGTGAATGACTGATGAAGCCAAGCTTTTGACAGGTCTGGTGCCCCCTCCTTGGCAGAGGAGACCTCTCACAGCCAATCGATGACAGCCATGAGGCTGTTTTTTTGGCAGCATGTGGAGAATCCAAGATAAAATGCACCGATTGTCACACTGCGCAAGCTCTCTAGGATGTATTTGTTTGATGTTATGAACCTGGGAACCAAACAAAAGTTCACACGATAAGGCAGATGTACTTGATGGGTTCAGCCTTGAACAAAAAGCCAGATATTGTTGCAGGCTCAGAAACTCGTCACCAAGCAGCCGACTTGGAATGAGGAGGCTCGTTCGGAGAGATGGTTGTCCCTGGATTTGGGCTTTTGCCAAGAGCGACCGCACTACACGCAAGAGCTTCGTTTGAGGCCCCAAAGTGCAACATTATCATAGAACAGACCAGAAGACTGATGCTTACCATCATCCCTTCCCGCGAAGATTGTCCGTTTCCTCTCTCTGCTCGAGCTATTTTCAGGTTGAAAGCCTCGTTCTGGACTTCAAGGGCCGTCATATTTCGTCATCGGCAAAGAACTTCCAGCTTGCGCTGTTTGTCCCTGAGTCTGCCAGCGTGCATTTCTTTTGGACATTCTTTTTTCACATTTTGCTTTGCTGATCTGTGCTGTAATGTTGTGGATCCCAAGGTCGCAAAAGCCAGACCATGTTCTTTGCCAGTATGAATCTTAGTGCTTTATTGCTTGGTGTTCAGAAAAGGTTGACCTTGACGAACTTCATGACAACTGTTTTCACCATGCATTGGGCTGCACGTTTGAAAGCGTCCTAAACCACCTATGCATGTCTGTATAGATACGTGTTCACATTAGTGCCTTCTTTGTGCAAGAAAATGTGCAATTGCATCTGCACCTCCAGCATTTATCTGAATGTATCTCATGCACTAATATAGAGACGCGCACACACAAACACACCCACACAAAAATTACATCCCCATACACAACGTAATGCAACATAGTGGAACGCAATGGAATGCCATTGAATGCAACAGAATGGAAGGGAATGTCGTGGAAGGTGTGTTTCATTTTTCTCACTTTGTGCTTACCAGCAGCAGCAGCAGGTTGAGGACTAGTAGCAGTAATAGTGCTCGAAGTAGGAGGAGGGGAGTATTGCTGCGGGGAGGGGCACGCAGCCTTGTGGGGTAGGAAATATGAACAACTTGTACAGCTACAACTGGGACGAAAACATGTACATACATCATGGACACAAAACACACAAACATAATTATATACACTGCTGTTCTTATTATGATGCAATGGATTGCCGGTTGGAAACCAAGCTCTCATCCGGCCATGACTTCCTGAGAACTTGTATACTTCTCTTGACTCTGAGGAAGGCATTGTCTTGAAGGTACTAGTAATTCGAGTCGCTTTGCGACGAGCACACCCCACACCACGTTGTTATTGTGGGACTGCTTCTCGAAGTTGAGGAGTTTGTTACTCAGGAATCTCACTTTCCCACTTCATAACTCCTGTAGGAGCTTTGAGGGGTGTACCAATGTATATAAACACATTGTATCTAGCAAATATATTATGGTTGTGTTTCCATTTCTGCTTTGGAGTGCTACCGGTATGTTGCTGTGCCCGCTGTGCTCAAGAGTTGCTGAATTACTACGCTTCGTTTTGCGTGTGAGTAGGAACAGGTCTTATGGTTTCTGCTTGTACTTTGAACCCGGTACGTGCTGCAGTGCAGTCCAGCCTGTACGCAGAGCCACAAAGGTATGGAAAGATTGGACCGCAGACCTTTAGTCTCGACTTCAAGTGCGCGAGGGCTGCACAATCCATTTATTCTCCCAGCTCTATGTGTTTCCTTCAGATAGTTCTCCTGGTGAGGTACCCGTTGAGCGTCATTCAAGCTTTTGGCACGTCATTGACGACGCTCTTTTGGACATGAAGTGAGTATCTTGGTCAAAACGCCTTCCGAATGTTCTGCCCAACGTATATACGATGTTCACAAAAGGGACAATCGAAGCCCAGACTAGCCAAGGTTCATGGTACGCTTTCTTTTAGCGACCCCAAGGCTCAGGCTGGCAGGTCTTTGAAGCCCAAGGGGTTTGCATGGTGAGTTCGCTCACGGAAAGACACAAATAAGGCACAACCTGCCACAAATATTCTAGTGCACTCAAAATATTACCATATATCATCATATATCTCGAAAACTGCAAAAATGGAACTCATGCGAACTCACATGTGAGGTAAATGCAGGCGTTTTCCTGCTTTACCGTCCGGCACCACATTGACTGGAAATGAGGGTTCTACTTCTCAAGATGGATGCTCTTCAAATTCTGTTGATATGCTTGCTTTTTGATGCTTTTGGCATGAAGATACCTGTACCAATCTCAACCTTGTCGAGTCATTATCTTTTTTTGTTGAACATGATTTGTGCGACCTCAAGTTTCTCTTTCACGAACGTCAATTCAGAAGGGATGTTCAACATTGCCATGCAATAATCTTTGCAATCTAAATTCGCTGAGATTTCAGCCGCCAATGCTCAGTCTTTGCAGCTCCTGCAGCGCTCTGCAGATGTGTTTGATAGGTTTCAGCATGGTCGACAGCAGACTCAGTGGACACCAAAGGGCTTGGTTGGCAGCTTTTGATTGCACATGATCCACACATCTGTAGTGCGCGCTGAGATGCGGATTGTGACGCTCCTTTATCTCTGCACATCCATTTTGATATGGGCTCTTTAATGGAGCATGTGCAGCCGGAGTCTCTGCACACAAGCTCGACACTTCTGCTCATGAATGTTGCGGCAGTCTTGATAGCCACAAAGAATGAACGCTTTTAGAACTCAGTTGTACAAGAGCCAAGAAGGCAGTCGGGACATCGCTGGGCATAGACTGTTGACGTTTCACTCGAAGTAGTACCAGACAAGCTGGTGTATAGGAGTTGCTGATTCAGCACCCATGGCTATTTTTGCTCGACCTGTGGACTCAGCTGTGCTGAGCCGGAAATCTGTCAATGTCCAGGGTCGTTTGCTCTGCCATGTGGAATGCATGCTGAGCTCGATCTTTTGTCAGCGAGAAGCAGTGGCCCAAGCCTTCCTGTGACGCACGGCAGTCACACAGTTTGGCCACATGAAAATGAGCTCGAACATTCTCGATGCTTGGAAGTTTACATCGTCTTGTAATTCTTAAAACTTAAAACTTACTTGTCAGCAAACGGAGACTTGATACCTCCAACGCTTCCGATGCCCACTTTTCTTCAAGTAGTTCAGCCAAGCAAATCAAAGCGCTGACCTTGCTCTTCTGGTGTTCGCCTGGTGGGGCTCTGAGCATTTGAGGAATGTGCTCATTTGGCCCAGATTGTGAGCCACTGAGAGTAGATGTTTAGCCAAGGCCACCATGGACGCCACCATGGGAAGCATCGCCCCAACAGGGCTCAAGGGAAAGTTGGCAGCTCTTGAGGAGAGTTTTGATCGGTTTGATGCTCAAAAGGGATTGATGGAGCTGCTTTTGTTCTGATC
>Ga0126342_10003413_pt1 | contig 26220 bp, 18 predicted proteins | sample Cyp1metagenome_FD_92528 | JGI IMG/M metagenome (GOLD analysis project Ga0126342, IMG submission 92528) | Coral microbial communities from Lord Howe Island, Old Settlement Bay, Australia - Cyphastrea 1 metagenome | ecosystem: Host-associated > Invertebrates > Cnidaria > Coral ...
TATATATATATCTATATATATATCTATATATATCTATATATATCTATATATATCTATATATATCTATATATATCTATATATATCTATATATATATATATCTATATCTATATATATCTATATATATCTATATATATCTATATATATATCTATATATATATATATCTATTTATATCTATATACATCTATATTGCTATATTTCTATCTATCTATCCATCTATCCATCTATCTATCCATCCATCTATCTATCTATCTATTTATCTATTTATCTATCTATCAATCTATCAATCTATCAATCTATCAATCTATCAATCTATCAATCTATCAATCAATCAATCAATCAATCAATCTATCTATCTATCTATCTATCTTATCTATCTCTATATATATATATATCTATGACATAGCGTGTGTATCGCTGGTTTGATATGGATCGACCCAGTATGGGAACCCCGCTTTTCTTCAGCCAAGTTTCGGGAAGGGATTCTTTGAGGCGATCGTTGGGTCATCGTTGGGTCATCGAAGGGGACATTTGGGTTTGTCAAGACAGATGGCCCCCCAAAATCCAACGGTTTACCATTTAAAACTGCCATAAAACTACCCATAAAGTGAAGTGAATCCCAGATTTCAGAGCCCATTTCACCATATTTCACCCATGGCGCCATGGAAAAAAGGCTGAATTGCCGTGACGTGGACCATCGCAACACCTCACGCGAAGAGAGGTTGGGAACTGTGGACGAGGCACCCAGGGTCTTCGGGGTCCAGCAAGGCTCACCAGAGGTGCTGGTTTGAAGCATCTACTATCGTCACCTGTTGGATATTTGGGAATATATACATATATCTACAGTACCTATATCTGGTGAATAAATATACATCTAGACGTACTATAAATGAATATCTATGTATACATATTTATTTCTCTGTATATGAGATATGATTGCATGATGAATTATCTTGCACATACGCAGTTGTACTACAGAGTATATAGACGCACATTGAGGATGGCACAGGATTTCTGCTGCAGCACACATGTTGAGTCTGTCATGCGCCTTTGGGGTAAAGAGCTTCCTGTGCTGTGATCAGACACACTATCAGAAACTCGTTGTGTGATGGACGCTCTCTTGACCATTTCAAAGCACACAACATTCAAACATACACACAGAGACAAACACACACACACACACTCTGTTGACATTTGTGCAAAGAATTGTTGTATAGATAGTACAATCTAAACTTATACATCTTTATTATGAAGAAGATCATATGCACAAGCTTACTGAATACTACTTCTGTGGTGTTACTGTTCTCTTTCGATATTTCCATTTTTGCGCCGGACCTGTGCAGGAGGGTGAAGATGTCTCTCCCTCGCGGGTGACTTCTCGATCGCGAGTGAATTCGCCCCTGGCCCGTTTCTAAGGATTCAAGAGACCTGCCACGGCAAAACGGGTCTGGGTCAAAAAACGATTCGCAGCCAGGGTTTTTGGCCATGGATTCTCTCACAGATTCCATGGCTTTAGTTTCAACTGACCAATGGTGAGGCAAATCCCGGGCCATAAACACTCCCCAATTCATCACCATCCCAGTCCCAGGCCGAAAGTGAAGTCAACGGAGTCAGCGTAGTCAACGGAGTCAACGGCTATCAGGCCAGCTATCGCCGGCATTTCTGGGGTACCAATGGGTTTTGGCCATGGATGTTTCTGTTGGAAAATAAACAAAGGCCATCAGAATTTTGGATGGTAAGAATGATTGCTGCGAATCAGTTTGAGTTGTCTGGCACCCATCCTTTCCTGTGATTTCGAGACGTGTTGCACTTGGTTTCCATTTGTCCTACTTGTATCAGTGGTTCTTGGTTTCATATTTGTATGATGCTCCAAGCAGGAATTCCGCGACCAGGAGCCCGTTATATCGGTTACATCTCTAATTCTTGGTGGTTTTATCATACACAGGTAATATATATAGGTGCCATAGTCAAAACTTATATAGGAAAATTGCCCATATTGAAGGGGGATGGTCAGGCCATGAAACAAACTTGAGGATTCCCATTCTCACTATTCTCAGATTTTTCGGACGGTACCATCAAAAAACCACCATGTAACTTGACCGTGGCACACATTTTCTGTATATCTCCAGTTCAATTCTATTTTTTGCTTTATCATATGCAAAAAAAATAAATATCTATGATTATCTATGTATAACAACAGTATATCAAACCAGAGGATCACATATCTGGATGATTTTTTTCATGACCTCACATCGTGATGTCACATGAATGATGGTGAATGTCTAGGGGAATAATCTCATTTCAGCTATTTGCAGGAAAGTTAATGATTGTACTTCAGCCGGATTATAGATTATATATAGATGATAATAGATTATATATACATACTATATATGTATTATATCACCCTGTACTATATTATATTATCCTATCCTATATTATATTATATTATATTACATTATATTCTATCATATACTACTATATTACATTATATTAAATTATGTTGTGTTATGTTTTATTATATCATATCATGTCATATCATATTATATCAAATAATATTGTATTTTGTGACATTCTATGAACTTGTATTAACTTGTATTATATTATATGACATCATATTCTTCTTTTACTATATTGTATTATATTGTATTATATTATTTTATATTGTATTATATTTTATTATACTATATTATGTTATGTTATATTATATTTTATTATATTGAATTATATTATATTATTATCATATTATATCATATCATATCATATTATATTATATTATATTATATTATTTTATATTATAAATGAATAAATACATATATATATATATTGCTATATTATCAAAGGAAGTTTCATGGAGGAAACTCCGAGTTACGGACTTTCACATTCTCACTAGCCCAAAGATCATTGTGTCCAATTGGCATGTGCCTTAAGAGATCATGAAGTCACATTCTCACTAGCCCAAAGGTCATTGTGTCCAGTTGGCACGTGCCTCAAGAGATCATGAAGTCACACTCTCACTAGCCCAGAGATCATTGTGTCCAGCTGGCACGTGCCTTAAGAGATCGTGAAGTCACATTCTCACTAGCCCAAAGGTCATGGTGTCCAGTTGGCATGTGCCTTAAGAGATCATGAAGTCACTTTCTCACTAGCCCAGAGACACTTGCGTTAAGAGATCATTAGAGGTAGAGGTAGAGTAGAGTAGAGGTACAGGTGGTGCCAAAATTATAGAACGAAATTAGGAGCACAAAAGTACGGTAGAATACAGTACCTTCGTACGCCTCCGGATCCCGATTCCGCGCGGATTCGGATCCTGTTCTATAATTAATTTTTCTGTTCTACAATTAATTTTTCTGTTCTATAATTTCTGGCACCTTGGAGGCTACTGACATATACTTGCATCATTTTATGTATCTTTCTGGGACCCTGGAAGAGGTTATTTACATATATTTGCATCATTTTATGTATCTTTCTGGGACCCCAGAAAAAAGTGACACAGAAACCAGAATTATAGAACGGTTTACACAAAATTTATTATAGAACGGAAAAAATATTTATAGAACGAAACTGGTAAATGTGGGAAAAAAGGGGGTACACACAATTATAGAACAAACCAGAAGTATAGAACGACGAAACAAACTAGGAGTAAGTTAAGATAAGTTGTTTTTTTTCCATACCTTCCGAGGAAAGCAGAATTATGGAACAACAGGGTACGGTAAATAACCGTACCTTCGTACTCCTCAACTTCCGTTCTATAATTCTGGCACCGACCATAGAGCAGAGAGTATAGTAGAGAAGACTAGTAGAGAAGACTAGTAGAGAAGACTAGTAGAGAAGACTAGTAGAGAAGACTAGTAGAGAAGACTAGTAGAGAAGACTAGTAGAGAAGACTAGTAGAGCGGGCTAGAGCATAGAAGAGTAGAGTAGAGAGGAGTAGAGAAGAGTAGAGTAGAGCAGGGTAGAGTAGAGCAGAAGTAGAAGTAGAGCAGAAGTAGAAGTAGAGCAGCGTAAAGCTCCGTAGAGAAGACTAGAGAAGAGAAGAGTAGAGCAGAGAAGAGTAGAGTATATGTTCTTCAGTATTGTCTTGCGAGTCTGATTGCGTTTGGCAAGTCACTGTTGGCAGATCGCATTGGAACTGATAACATCAAGGATGCGATTTGAGAAGGTTAGGATTTGCACAAAACATTGTGTTTTTTCGGGTAAACGGAGCATCCGTTGCAGAGAAAAATAGGCTCGCTTGCGCAACGGTTGCGGCGATCCTCGCTTTGCCGTCGATTCTTGTTCGATTTGCGCGCGCAGTGGAACTGAAGGTTCCAGGTGACTTTTTTCTCTTCTTTGTTGATGCTGTGCTATTGTGTTTTGCATGTGTTGAGATACTTTGTGCATTGGAACTGCTGCATCAAAGCGATGTGTTCTACAGTAGCGTGTTGCAATTCTAGTGTGTTGTGCAGTTCAGTTTGCGCAGATCGCACTGGAATGGCTGCGCCAACGCTTCTTTTGAAGGGTACTTGTTCTGCAGTACTGTCTTGCAAGTCTGATTGTGCTTGGCTGCATGGCAAGTCAATGTTGGCAGATCGCATTGGAACTGATATACATCAAGAATGCGATTTGAGAAGGTTAGGATTTGCACAAAACATTGTTTTTTCGGGTAAACGGAGCATCCGTTGCGGAGAAAAGTAGGCTCTCTTGCGCGACGGTTGCAGCGATCCTCGCTTTGCCGTCGATTCCTGTTCGATTTGTGCGCGCAGTGGAACTGAAGGTTCCAGGTGACTTTTTCTTGTCTTTGTTGATGCTGTGCTATTGTGTTTTGCATGTGTTGAGATACTTTGTGCATTGGAACTGCTGCATGAAAATGATACAGTAGTGTGTTGCAATTCTATTGTGTTTAGCAACTCAGTCTGTGCAGATCGCAGTGGAATGGCTGCGTCAACACTTCTCGAAGGGTTCTTGTTCTGCAGTACTGTCATGTGAGTCTGATTTTGTTTAGCAAGTCGCTGTTGGCAGATCGCATTGGAACTGATACAGCAAGGATGCGATTTGAAGGTGAGGATTTGCACAAAACATTGTGTTTTTTTCGGGTAAACGGAGCGTCCGTTGCAGAGAAAAATAGGCCCGCTTGCGCGACGGTTGCGGCGATCCGCGCTTTGCCGTCGATTCTTGTTCGATTTGCGCGCGCAGTGGAACTGAGGGTTCCAAGTGACTTTTTCTCTTTTTTTTGTTGGTGCTGTGCTATTGCGTTTTGCATGTGTTGCGACACTTTGTGCATTGGAACTGGTGCATCAAAGCGATGTGTTCTACAGTAGCATGTTGCAATTCTATTGTGTTGTGCAGTTCAGTCTGCGCAGATCGCAGTGGAATGGCTGCGCCAAGGCTGCTCGAATGGGTTGCGTGAAAGTTGCGAATGGTGCTTTGGCAGCAGTTTTTTTTCCCCACTTTGGTGCTGATGATTTTCCTTTTTTAAAAATCCTTTTAAAAAGTGCTTCAAAATCGTCGTTTTTCCGCTTGGGCATCGAGATCCGGTTTTGGAGCTGCAATTTGTGTAGCTGTTGTCCGGATTCTATTGTGTTTTTGCAACTCAGTCTCTGCAGATCGGAGTGGAATGGCTGCGTCAAGGTTCCTCGCTAGACGTGATCTGGCTGTCAGGTATTCAGCGGAGAGCGTGCAGCTGTTCTGCTCATGCTCATGTTGGCATGTTTAAGTGGCATGCTTGGTCGAAACGTGCATTCATAGACGTGATCCGGCTGTTAGGTATTCAGCGGGGAGCGTGCAGCTGTTCTGCTCACGCTCATGTTAGCATGTTTAAGTGGCATGTTTGCTCGAGACCTGCATAGATGTGATCTTCTGTCAGGATTTGAAAGACGCGTGCGGCTGTGCTGCTCCCGCACGCTCTTGACAGATGGCTGCTCGTGACGTCACAGCTCTTCGCGCGCGTGGAAAAAATGCTGCGGGCCAAGCGTGCTTGAACGTTGGACCCACAGGTAACAGCCCAGTAGGATTGAATGATCGTACATGACACGAGAATGATAACACAATCGAATGTTGAAAACTGAAAACCATGATCGAATGGAAAGGCAATTCAACTGGCCTGAACAAGAAAGTTTGCAACTGTGTCACCTTGACTGGGATGAGAATAAAATGGACAGGTGGAACTGAGGTGAGGTGAGTCAACACGACGTCACAGGCGTTGAGAGGAGAAGAGAGAGATGAAAAGGGAGTTGAGGAGAGTCAAGAAGATGTGCACTGAGAATCGTTGAAAAGAGATGACGAGAGGTGAGAAGTCGTTGGAAGAGTTGAGATGTGGTTTCACAACTTGCGACAAGAGGTCAGAAGTCCCGGAAAAGAGCATGGAAGTCTGCCGCAGCTCCTATAGGCAAACCTTGTTTTTGGATCCTATAGCGTTACACTTCTTAAACCTGTAAACTTCCGCCACCCGCCTTGCGCGGGCTCTACTTGTATTGTTATATATTATACATAGAATATATAGTACACTAAATATATATATATATATATATATCATACGCACGCACACACACACATATATATATATCCTATCTATATATCCCAATTGTATCCCTAAGTTTGGGTGGCGGTGACTAAGAGCGCTCGAGCCCGATGGCCAGGTGCTCACCCAAGATCAAGATGCGCCGGTGTTACCGACGGAAGATCGCATCGAGGTGGGTAATGGCGGGTATATCACAAGCTGGGAGAGCAGTGCTCTGGTGGCCCTTGCCCGTGTGCCCGTGTGCCCGTGGATCGGGGTTGTGCCCGTGTGCTCTAATCTATCTATCTTGCCCGGGTGCCCGGGTGCCGGTCGATTGCCCGTGTGCCCGGGTGCCCGTGTGCCGTGATTTGGCAGTGTGTCCGTGTGCCCGGGTGCCCGTGTGCCCATGTGCCCGTGTGCCCGTGTGCCCGGAGGGCCGTGAGGAGACCTATCTCGAGAGACCTATCTCCAAACTGGATGGGTTTTGCAGGGGATTTACATGGGATTTATTTGGGTTTTATGAGGGATCTCTGTGGGATTTGTAAGGGTTTAGCTGGAAATAACTGTAATTTCTTGCGCGTGGCAAAAAATAATATTGAAATACATCCAAAAAAGGACCCCAAATGAGTAGATGGAGTACCAAACCAAGGTTTCTAAGGGGTATTTGAGGTTCGAAGAAGTCAGATGGGGGAAACCATGATCATGGGGGTCATGACCAGCAAAAATGGAGATTCAACTCTTCAAAATGGGAAATCGCCAGCAATTCAATTGGGATTAACAATCATGCCACTGGTATGATCTTGCCATATGAACGCATGAACTGGGGCGATGGGTCATGGGAACCAATGGCCAGCAGTTGGGGCGGGGATAATGCGCGGAGGAGGTGCCCCTGGAACGTGAAGATGTCGCATCTTTGCATCCCAGCAATTCCATGGACGTCTTGGGCCCGGTGTGCAGCGAACAGGACCTTTCGGGTGCAAAAAGGGGGTTTGGATTTTCCAGGGTCAGGTCGGCCAGAAAATGCGATGATTTGCATCTAAAAGTGGGCAAAGATATTGCCAAACTATGCTAAATACGTTAACATGTGCTAAACTATCTGTAGCCAATCTTGAATTTGGGTGTTCACACGGCCGAATTTGGGTCTTCACATAGCAGAACAACAGCAAACAAGGGGCAGTGGTCACCCCTACTTTCCTAGCAGGAACGACAGAGCTGCAATGCGACGGAATCTGCGGTGACCAACCAGAATACTTTAGCGCAAAGGGAGGACAGTCTGTGGAGCGGCGAAATCCTCCAGAAAGATTCTTTGATTTCTGAGATATAATATCAGAAACTCATCAAAAAGCTAAAGGAAGCGGGTTGTCCAACGCTTGGGGTTGCACAGGATCCGACCGAACGAGAATCTTCGCAACCGCTGCTGTCCACTCCTCCAGAGGCTGGGAAAGGAAGTGGTTCTATTAGGAAGACGCGTGCTGTTCGCATTTTCAGGTTTACCATGGGTCAGGTCATTTTTTCGGCTTCCAAAATAGGATGGAAAGAGAGTGCCTAGTGCTTTGTTCTGCCCAGCGTGAGTTGCAATGATGGACCATTGAGACAGGAGGACCCAGAAGCTGGGAGTGCCGGAAGTGCCGGAAGTGCCAGTAACCTCTCCCAAAGCGCGGGTGCTTGGTACACAATGAAGTCATCAATCTGTCACATTTTGGGCGTTGCTTTGAAGGAGTATGGTCCATGATGGTCCATGTGTCGGATGACAATGGGAGCCACATCCCTGAGGGTCCGGCATGGAGGGACTAGCGAGGCTGTTCGGAAATGCTGTTCGAAGCTCAGCTCATGGCAGTTGTTGGTCAAACCTCTCATTCGCAGCGAGAATCTCACTGGAGAAACCAGAGATTCCAGTTTTTTTTGAGTGCGGTAAACCCAACCCTACCATTTGGGCATTCGGGGATGGTATTTATCATCCATTTATGGTAATAGATGGGGAATAGTTTGGCTCCAAACTCACCTCCAGGACTATTGGGGAGACAGCCTCTCAGAGCTATCACAAAATAGTCGGCCTCGAAGGACCTGGGTTGTCCCGCCATGTCTGCATCGCGGCAACATCTTTGGTCACTTGAAGTCACTTCGGTAACGTGTTGGGTTTGAATCCATCAGTAAACCGCAAAGGTGTGCAGCGAAGGTTCGGAGTTTCATCAAGAACTTCTTGTGTTTTTGCTGTGAAGAGCCAGCTATACCAGCTGCGAACAGCAGGGTCATAGTAGGGCTTAGATCCCCTTGCCCTATTTTGCTGTGAAAACAATTGAAAACCCATGGCCTGCTGAAAGTGACCTCACTGCGACGTCACTGGACTTGCTTGAGATTGGGGTTAGTATCCCACTAAGTTCAGGTCAGCGAATCATTATAATGCACGTTTCCTGAAATATGAGTACCCCCAAATCATCAATTTTAATAGGTTTTTCCTTCGTAAACCAACCATTTTGGGGATCCCCCATTCTAAGAACCCCCCGAATATGTAATATATATATAGACATACACACACACACCCAGAAATCAGAAATATGATTGTGGTTTTCCAGTGTCAATCGTTATGTTCCGATTCCCATCCCTAAAAAAGATGAAGTGGTCCCACATCATCCCCTTCAATCCACGGGTGGTCCGCCTCAATGGCTGTGCAATAATATACATGTTTTTCAAATCCCTGAAATATGATGATTTGATGAATCATAGGTATATGATGGTATATGTACATTAATATCTTTCCAATCCCAAAACGATGATGATGATGATGAGGAGGACGACGACAACAACGACGATGATCTTACGATTCTTTCCAATCCCAATCAATTTTGATGATGATTTGATCTGATGATTCTTTCCGATGCTTCCCAATTCTTTCCAATTCTTTTCAATCTTAAAATTTAACCCAAAAAACTGATGATGATTTTATCACTTCCCAAGGATCCATGAAGATCATCCCATCATGGGCGATATGCCAGGATCATCCTTAAAAAATGATCAGGAGCCGCCCACTGGCCTGGGGGGATGGCCTCAGTGAGACAGTCATCTCTACGTCCAGGCCGGAAAAAAATTGGGAAAAATCTTGGGAAAAGATTGGGAACTGAGATTTTTAGAGCAAAACTTAGGAGATCAATCGAAAAAAGTGAGGATCGGACCAATCAAAGTCTAGAGGTGTTCATCAACAATGCGGTTGGGAGAGATGGCCTTTTTTTGGTTTAGACAGCGTTCGGTGATGTGGGGCCTGCATATTGAGACGTTTGGAAAGGGTGTAGAGCCTTGAGTGCCAAAATCTGACCTGTGCAATGGACATTCTGGCGACTGGCTGCTTTGACTGCAAGGTCAGAAACCAAAGAAAGTTTTGACTGGGACATGATGTTTTCTCCCCAGGCCTGCGGAACTCATTTGCAGTTTCAAATCACAAACGATGCACAGCTTGAAATCAAACGTTGTGAAGATTTGCAGACCGTGCGCAGGCTCGTGGTGATGATATGGTCTAGCAGACATTGAACCTGAAATCCTGTAGAGCAGGCTAGTTTGACCTTCAACCCTGATGGAACACCTAGGGGGTTGATGAAGTCGGGCAATCCTGCAACGGAATCTTTAGTAGGACAAACAGCGATCAAAGTAACGGTCTAAGTTGACAGCGGTTTTGACAGCGGTTTTGACAGCGGTTTCTCCTTATGTTTTCAGATGGTCACAAGAGTGACCTTTGATCGCTGTTCTTCCAGCTTTGAGCAGTAATTCGCATGCTAATGATCTTTTAGGATCCGTGCGCCAACGCCCTACAGAACTCATCGGCAAAAAAAACGCCCCTTGAGATTGGGTACCTTGGGTTATTTGTGCAGAATGCTACGGTTGCTATGCATCTGTTGGCAGTAGCCTAAGGAGCATTGAACAATAAGTTGCCTGCTCTCCTGCAGCAAGTCGCTCAAAAGTTCAATGGGTTTCCTTTTTTTTGCCTTTTCAATGAAACCATGCCTGCTGCGGAACAAGACTCTACTCCATTCAAGCCATTTTTACTTATTTCATAATATATATATATACACAATTATATGTATTATTATGTATGTACTGTATATATATATTATTATGTATGTATCATTTGAACAAAATGGCTCCCATGCTGCCAGCACTTAGGTATGATTATCAGGATCATGGCCACCATGGATCATGGCTGCCTGGTAGATGTTTGATTTCGATTTTGAAAGTTTGGAGTCCGAGCTGCTGGAGAATCCGGAGAATCCCTTCATATCTTTGACCGTGACTGGCCTGGATGGAAGTGAGTACAGCTTCGACGTGCAGAGAGGTTGCATGGTGAGGGAGGTCAAAGCATCTCTAGAGAAGCTCCGCGGCATACCTGTGTTTGAGCAGAGATTATGTCGTGACTTCCATGAATTGAAGGATGAAAGCTTCCTTCATGATGGCTGCGAGCTGCAGCTTTTACGAAGTGTAGTGAATGATGCAGAGTGGCTGGAGCAGTGCATCAAGGCCAATAAGGAGCTCGTCCGGGAAGCTGCGATGAGAGAAGTCTCCGTCTTAGCATATGCTGCCGAGGCATTGCGTGCAGATCAGGACTTTGCACTGGACCTCGTCTCAGGCCACGGTTTTGCTTTGAGATATTTTTCAGCTGATGTTCGAGCCAATCGCGAAGTGGTACTTTCAGCCGTTCAGTCGGCTGGTTCCATGTTGAAATGTGCAGAAGCCGGTCTGAAGGGAGATCCTGAGATAGTGCTTGCTGCTGTTCAACATGATGCCAAAGCTTTGATGCACGCTGACCCAGACCTGCTGCATGATACGGACTTCACTATGCAAGCGATGGCTACCAATCGTTTGGTTGCTGACTATTTGCTAAGCTTGACCCTGGAAGGCAAAGTGCAAGCTGAAACAAAAAGGAAGAGCGAGGAAGCATGGCAACAGGGTGAAGCTGATGCCCGAGATTCTGGACTGACACTCGAAAGCGCACATTTGCAGTTTCTAAGGAATGAGGCACTTTTCTTGGACTCCCGCTCAGTGGATGAGTTCGATCGAAGTCACCTTGCCGGCGCATTTTCCTTTGCAGAGAGGTCTCCAATGCTGGCGCGGTTGGTACAGGAAGGGGAAGATCTAGAGCAAACTGCCAACCCTGCATTGAAACAGTTGGTGCGCTTTCCGAACAAAGCTGTCATTGTTTACAGCGACAGTGGTTCCGATGACCTAAGCCTTGGATACATCAGTCGTTGTGTTCGCGTCACCCAGGAGTTACGACGGGCTTGCCGTAGACAACCTTCCTTGGGCCATGAGAAACGGATTTTCCGACTCATTGGGGGTCTGAATCAATGGAAACGAGCAGGTTTCCCAGTACATGGCGACCAACGACCGCTGATTAATGACCATATTCTCTTTGAGGGTGGGATTCATGGATATTTAAACCTCGAGAATGACATCTAGCAACCCAGCCATTCGCTGCATGGTACATAAAATTGCGTGTTCAAGCGGAGAGTCGGCGAACTGTTGAAATGTTTTGTTGGTTGCACTGGGTACCTTATCCAATGGGGATAAGTATGGATACGTATACTCCATGATAGGCAATAGGGATACCTACTGTATTAATTATACACCTAACCAGTGTGTTGGGATATTTTCATGGTCCAGCTCTTGAAATTTGCTTGGAAGTGAATCTCCGCAAGGCAACCCCTGCAGGGATTCGGGAGCCATTTGCTCAACACAAAAACAAGACTCGCAAAATGTACAGAACAGTTGTGACATTTATGATCATGCATGATACAATGATAGACATGTTCTTACTCATGGCATCTCATGACATCTCATGACTATTCAAGCCATTGTATATTGTATACGATGATATGCACAAAGAAAGTAGCCACAAAGAAAGTATCATTATGACATAAATTGATAATATATATATATACAATATAGACAATCACGTTGCCCTTTGCTTTACCCTACTATTGACTTCACCTATCATTGACCCCCAGCAGAGTTGTAAATAATAGAGCCGGACAATGAGCGCTTCGAGGGGCCGCTGATGGTATGTCCAGACGCCTGGCACTCAGCACGATGCGAAGTCGAGCATCCCCAAAGAATATAGCGACTTCTGCATTGTTTTCGTTTAGCGTACAGTACAGTAATAGTATATATAGTATAGAAATGTAAGAGTATAGTATAGGATAGGATCGTATAGTATAGAATGTAATAGTATAGTATGATATGTATAGTATAGGATAGTGCAGTATGGCATAGCATAGCATCGTATAGCATCGTACAGTATCGTATAGTATCGTATCGTATAGTTTAGTTGGACATCATTTGCTCGTAATTGGTAAAATCATTGGTTTGTTTGTAGAGCTTGTTAACTTCTTGCTTGTTGCGCGGAATTGTGAGACTCAAATCAAGATTGTCAGTCAACGTGTGGGTAGGGGTTAAAAAAAAATATCACCCTGTGCCCAATGGGAGGATGTGCCACCCTGAAACGGCCAAGGAAAGGCGCCTTACGAGCGAATCGATCGCGATGTCGCGCGGCGCTACGAGCTGGTCTCTCGCATTGGCCGAGGGTTGGGCCCTCAGCAGATTTTGCCCCGCAGCGGATGCTGTCGGGCTGCGCCAGCCAGGTGCTATGGTGTGGTTTTCGAGGTTATGCTGCGGGACCGGCTGATTCGTGAAAACAAAATCACTTTTTTAAATGCAGGTGAAGAATGGTACATCAATGAAGTTTCTGAATTTGTTGTCCAGTCAGCAAGGGTAGGAACCGATGTCTACATATCAAACTCTTTTCCAATGTTGGAATGAATAACTGCCATTGGATGTTAAGATGCTGCACATACAGCTGTTGGCGAGGACCCAAGCAAGTTCGAGAAGTATGCCATGAAAAAGGCCTTTCGAAGTTTCAACATACTCAGCCAACCGATTGCTTCTGTTGAAAGTGCTGTCCACAGTTTGTTGTGCCAGTCCAGCTGGCTGGCATGTTTGCTCAACGATATCTTTTGGTTTTTCCTTAATAAAATGACACATGAATCGTGGTAAAACAACCGTGTCGACCATGAACCCCAGGTGACCAACATTTTTGAGATCATTGGGCGTGGGTATGCTCCAAATGTTGGCAGTCTGAATAGCAACACCTATGATTAACATTGATTGACCAACAGATTTTGGGCTACTCTATTTCCAGACAAACCGGATTGTGTTTGTTTTTCCCTAATGGGTTGAACCGTTGAACTCCGCACCGACCAGCCATGGCAGATTCTCTACGCCTTCAACAATGCAACAGATGCTCAGAGGACGTACCGAGAGGCCCCCGTCAGATACTTTTTGGGGCACCTCCAAAAGGTGGACCAGTGGGTGAACGTGATGTTACCCTCTGGTAAACTAACATGACTATTGAAAATCAAGGAAAATCACCACTTTTAATAGGTAAATCAACTATTACTGGGCTATTTTCCATAGCTATGTTAAATTACCAGAGGGTAGATGATTTTAGCATCAAACTATCCAATTCAGAGAATTTTGAGTGGATCATCCCTGGAGTCAGGTTTCTTATTTGATGGAGTTTGGCAGCCACACGAACATCCTCTACGTCGCTTGCTGAAGCACACCTGGGTTGGTCGGAACATCGGCCCAATCGCGGCCCAAATCCAGTGGTATATCATCATGCTCCCCATTAAAATGACCCACTTTGGGTCCGATGCGTCCGATGCGTCCGATGCGTCCGATGCGTCCGATGCGTCCGATGCGTCCGATGCTGGATTCCGAGGTTCACGACGTTCTGACTTCTGCTGATGACAAGCACCTCTACATTGCCAGCTCCCCAGGCAAACTATTGAGCCTCAGAGTTGGATGAATCTACACGATACATATGTATATTGTGTATGTAATGTATAAATGTATTTTTTTTTTCCCCACGGTCCATTGTTGCTTTACGCTGCGACCAGTGTCTCTGAAAACTTGAATTCTCAGTGGGAGGAAATCCTACCTTGCATAATCTGCGCCAAGATGGGCACTGTATTCGGTCTGGTTCATGACCTGCCATCTTGCGAGATCTTCTTCTGAAGGTGGATGCATCTCAACCACTGCTAGGCTGTCCAAGTCCCTGCGTATTGCAGTGGCCATGGCGCCGCAAAAAGCCGGTGGATACTCTTTGAGAAATCCTGTCTGCCACATGCCGTCTTTGTTGAGCCCAATGGCTTGTCCTTTTGGCAGTTCAGAGCGGGTCATCCATCTGCGAAGCTCCAAGGGCAAATCTGGTAAATTGATCACCAGCAGGTCAGTGGGTTTTGGGGACGGCGCGCCAAAAAGCCCCTGTGCCAGTCTTCGTCGCGTGACACCTGGAGCCGCCAGGAGTGCGCGGACAACTGGTAGCTTCCAAATGGACGCTGATTGCTCCTCTGTAGGCTCCGCCGGGTGCTCCACGATGCCGATGCCTCCGATCTGGACCATGACAATGGCGAGGAGCAGTGTGAAGGTCAGCAATTCATTGCCGATGGCAATTTGTTGCAGCTCCTTCAAGGCCAAGCTTGGAAGGCCCCAAAGGTATTCCTCGGTCCTTATGACTCTGGGTGTCTGTTTGGCTGACTGCTGCCCCAGAATCTTTTTGCCACGGGCACGCGACCAAGTCTCGCATGGCGGTCCCGCGAGGAACCCCGCAATGAAGCCCTCATGAGCTTTGTTGAGCCAATACTGCCTGGTCGATTCAGCCGTGGCGTCGCCCCAAACAGCATCGATGACAATGTCAACACTGACCACGTGCATCACGTAGTTGTCCGGTGGCTGCATGCGGTCAAGATAAAACTGTAAGTCTCCACGGCGTCGTCTACCCGCGAAGAGATGTAGGAAGACCCGATGGCGTCCAAATGATCTTGGGATGTGCTCATCCTGTCTCCAGTCCGTCGCGGCGATCTCATTGCACTCTCTCTCAAGTGTGTGCCTGTCAGATGTTCCTGTAGGTAGGGGTTCCTCCAATCCCCAGTTTCCAGGCGTCTGCAGCACACGTAGTTGGTCAATGACCTGCTGTAGAGGCACATTCCATTTTGCAATGTCCTCTTCATCAAGGGTGTCCGCAAAGTAGAGGAGTGTGCGCGTCCAGGTAGTCCATGAAATAGGCCGCTCCTCTGCAATGCGCTGAATCTCGGTCATGGCATTCTGCACCGTGTAGGCCTCCACAAAGATCTCCATGATCGCAACATGTAAATCATTGTCGATCCCCGGATCATCTCTGAGTCGGGGCTCTAACGGCAATGGTCCCTCTTGTCGAAGAGGTGGGAGGAGCCTGTCATGACGCTGCGTCAGCTCTCTGTCCCTCAGCGAGCCAGCTCCGGGCTCAGGAGCACAAGCATAGTTTCTGCTCTGGAGGATTCTTCGACAGCGTGTCGAATAGTAGAGATGCGCCGTGACCTTCTCCATGGAATGGTACTCCTTGAGGCATGCAGGACACCCCGTAGTATCAACAAGGCGACGTCTGCTCGCTTGATGGTTGTGAACCTTGAACATGCGTGCCGCCTCTCCAGCATGGCTGCGGCAGCGTTTGCGGCAGAGAAGGCAGCCAAACGTCGTTTGAGGCCTTGTGGAGGGTTCAAGCTCAGGGGGTTCATAGTTGAAGACCTTTCTGAGTCCTTGAACGGCAATGCGGTGAAAATGCAAAAGATGCCACTCATTGTTCCGCTGGAGGATAGCATGCTCAGCCGCTCGTCGGACAAGCTTTCTCCAGTAGGAACGATGATTCAAAATCAACTCCTTCCATTGCGCCCAGTGCTCTTTGGGCTCACTAAGATTGGAGCAGTGTCGGAGTTGTTTCCATAACCATTGCATGTCATCTTCAACCAAAAGCGTCCATTGTCTGTCCTGTTCAAGGAGGCCCCATTCTTGTCTGTGTCCACTGTGAAGTAGCGTTGCGACATACCTCAGACGTGCTCTTCGGATGAGTTCAACTGGGCTTGGTAGTTTCACCAGCGAGAGCACCTCGATGTCCTGTAGGTGTTGATCATGAGCGACAGGCAGAAGCCTTCTGTAAAGGCGGATGGTGGCTGCATGAAAGTATTTCTCAGTCTTATCATCAGTCACGACCCATGTGTCTGCACCGTAGAGCAATTTGCTCAAGATCAAGGCCTCGAACAATTGCACTCTCTTCTTCAGCGGAAGGGCCCAATTTCTGAAGATCATTTTGCTGTGAAGAGTCATGGCTGCATTGGCAATCGCCACGCGCCGCTTGATCTCAGCTTGTTGATCTGTGATATGGTGCAGAAGTCCTCCAAGGTGACAGTATCTTGATGTGACAGGAACCTGAAAAGTGCCATACTCGCAAACAATTGGTAGGCTTCCTGTCGCGTGCGTGCCGTAGATTTCCTTCTTGTATCGGCGTGAGGCAGCCCCCCGCAATGAGAAGAGGATCTCGGTCTTGTTCGGCTGAAGATTGGGCGTCATACAGTGTTCAATGCAGAGCTCAAGGAGTCTACCTGTGGTCAGTGTAGTACGCTGAATGGTCTGTGCTGGATTGCTCCCTTCCACGCAAACACATAAGTCATCCATCCACGTGGGACCGATGAATTGATCCAGTTCATGGTCAACTGAGGGTTCGTCCTCAAAGAGCATGAGCGTTGGTCTCCGCACAAACTCGCTGATGATCCCCTGTTGTTGCATGAAGGCTTGTAGCTTCTTCAGGACAACAGCCCAAACATAGCTGAAGATGATGTCCGCAAAAGGATCTCCAGGCCGCGAGCCTTGAGTAGTCTGTACTACATCTCGTTGGTGGTGCATCCAGAAGAAAGTCTGAGAATGCACGGCGCGTATGCTTCGGCACTGTTGTGAGGTCAATCCGGCTTGTTCGAGAGCGCAAGGATCACATAGAAGACGGCGAAGTTCAACCATGGCATCTGCTGGCATCTGTAAGCGCTGCATCAAGTGGGCAAGTGCCTGATCTGTGACAGGCCCATCCATGCAGAGTGGTCTGAAGATTCTGTAGAAAGCTTCCTTGAGATCCAGCATAATAAGTGCACATGAGTGTCCTTGATGACGTGCTTGGCGCTGAAAAGCTCTGGCCAGGTGAACGCCGTAGGTGACTGGCATCGCTCGACGTCCTCCCAGTTGCTGCGCTTGTAGAAAGCTTTCAAAGACAGTTGCCTGCGAGCTACGCATTGTACGATGCAGCGACTTGGCGATGTGGCTTGAAATCAATAATGACCTGTAGGAGCTGCACTTGTTTGTCGGTCCTTTGCCTTTATAGGCATGGACAAGCAATCCTCCTTTGTACTGGAGAGCTTCATGGCCAAAGAGGAGCAGCTTCCATAAGGAGGAGTATGTCGCCCTTGCACATGCCGATGGCGCGTGATGACATAGCTCACCAGGAACTTGGTCAGGTCCAGTAGCCTTTCCAATGGCCACTCTGCGATATGCCAGTTCAAGGTCTGCCAGCGACGGAAGCATGATGGCCGTGGTCTTGAAGGGCTCAACCTGGTTTGTTGTCAGTTCCTTGAGCCAGTCCGTGTGCAGCTCTTCTTCGGTCTGGCGCTTTCCTCCTTCCATGTCAGCGAAAAATTTGATCCATACCTGCATCGCCTCTTCAGGGGTGGCACAAATCGTGCCGTCTTCCTTTTCCAACATTGGCAGTGTTCTCTTCTTCTGCTTTTTGGGGTTCGTCGGGCCAATGAAACTACGTAAGATGTGGAGTATGCTGGATGCCGCTGTGTGCTCATTCACTTGTTCCAAGCATTTCTCCAATTGTTTGGCTTTGGCCTTCTTCAGCTTGTGACGAACTTGTCGACGTTGTACACGAAGCTTGGAGAGGAGTAAAAGAGCATCACACCGCAACATCGTGCCATACTGAAAGTGTTCCATGTGTTGTGGTGAGGGACTGTTCGTTTTCCATGCATTGAAAACTTGCCATAGAGCTTCACGGCCAAGTCTTTGCCTGACCTTTTTCAGTCTTTTTTGTGAATGAATCATCAGGCTCCTGGCTTCCCAGATCTCCTCATCAATGTAACACTTCTTGGGTTGGTCAGCGGCCCTTTGCTGGCGGCCCAAGATGGCAGCGATCTGAGAACTGAAATGGTGTTCTTGCGTCTCAACATCTGTTTTCCAGTCTGGGACCTGGACTTTGTTCATGGCATTCTTGATAGTTTGCCTGGTGGCATCATCATGCCAGGCAACTTTCGGCATACGCTTCCCCTGGGAGGTAGTCTCACAGGTTTGCCACCAGCTGAGCTCCAAACCGACTGCTTGATGGTCACATCTGGTGGTAGCCAGGTCAAAGTCATAGAGGACTTCTGATCGAGTGCAGAATTCCCTCCAGTCTTGTGGCACGACAATGTGGTCAATGCAGAAGGTCGCCTCTCCATCTGGTCGCGTCCAGGTGTCTCGATCTCCATGATGGATGTGTGAAGTTGCCGGCAGACACATAGTGAGTTTGTGCAGGCTGTCCTTGAAGAGGATTGTGTTGGTGGAGGTTCTCATGCCCCTGCAAAACACAGTAATGCCATCTGCAGGTCCTGGCTCCGCATTGGCATCAATGAGCCAAAAACAGTTGCTGTGTGCTCCATGATCCTGCAGTATTTCAGTCGTCTCAGCCCACCAAGCTTCTCTTTCATCTCTGGACTTGCCGCTGTGTGGGGCATGCGCGGCAAAGAACCATCCATCCAGAAAGGGTGAGACAACCCGCAGTAGAAGGCGTCGCGGATCCTTCCATGTCACTAGGCAGTGGTGTGCAGCAAGATAGCACGGTTTGCCTTCTTCCGTAGTGGCAATGGGTTGATCCAGATTGATCCAAATTTCGACTCCTTCTTGACCTTGTCTGTGCCCTGACATGTAGCGCAAGATGTTGTTCGAGGTGGTGTGGCCCTCGTCTGATCTGCATTCTTGGAGTCCAATGACATTCAAACCAAAGCGCTTCATTTGTGCAAAAAGGTAATGAAGCTTGCCTCTTTGTCCCTCCGGGTTTCTTGACAAAGAAAGGACATTTGCAGTTGCAATGCTCATGGTGCATCGAATGGCAGTCTGTGCTGTGGTTCTTTTCGTACATCGCTTTGTCAAGACCGCAACCGGCAGGGCTGGGCTGCATGTTACCAGTTGTCCATCTTGCCAACGAGGAAGACCGCTTTGTTGACCAAAAATTAACCAGAAATGTGGCAGGAACTTGTTCCACTTCTGCATGTCTAAAGGCATCTGGCGGTGGTGGAAACTCCCAGTAGCTTCTTGCTTTGCCGCCCAGTCAACAAACTCATTGTACGGGTCACCCGCATGAGATCGTACATGATGAAGTCGTAGGTGGCCACTGGGTAGTCCATGCTCAAGACATTGAAAGATGCCCCTTAGAAGCCTGTACGATTCATCCACAACTCCAACGCCAATGAGGCCAAATGCTTGACTGCCGCATGTCAATGAATCGCAGCAAAAAATGGTCGGGATGGTGCTGTCCTGCGTAAGGCGCCATAGTCCCGCCCAAATGAGCGCTTCACGTTCAGCGACTTCCGCTCCTATTCGTTGGGCGTGCGTGTAGCAGGTGCCATTGGGGTCGTAGTGGACTGGATGCGCACACCAACCTATAGGTTCAACCGTGGAGCTTCCATCCGCATTGAGAGTTTCCCCAAGCACCAGCATCGCCCAGGAGTCTGGATGGCCCATGTCATCTGCTTGTAGTGGTGCAGTGTGTCTGAGGCTGGACTGTGACGAACCATCTGTGTAAATCAGCCAACGGTCATAGTGTTTGCCGGAGCAAGGTTGGCAGACTGCTTCTTGTACAAACTCAGGCAAATTCAGGTTGTCGAAGTTGGTGTTGAGAAAGTCAGTCCCCGCAGTCAGGAGTTCCAGCACGTCCTCATACTTGAAATCAGTCTCAACAGAGTGCGTGGCACTTGGTGAGTTTGGTACCCTGTGCGGGTAAAGATTGCCAATTGGAAAAGTGGGATTTTGCCAAGAGGGCCATGCACTGCGAACTTTCTGTGGCTTGGCTTGGACTTCAAATTGGGGATCGTTGTTGCAGAAAATGACTCGTGTGTGATTCAGTCCCACATCCTCAATGCCAGTGACGACAGCTCTTGCATATCCAAGCTTGCCTAAGAGTGCCATCAGCCCGATTGTGTCCAATGAGCATTCGTGCGAGTGCAAAATGCATCCATCAGTGTCAGCAAGGTCCTCATTGCATAGCATATAGTGTACGCCTTCAGTCTTATGCTGGATGCAGAGGAACTTGTCATGTGTACCAAATTGGATGGCCTTGCACTCAATGCCCCAGTGTAGTAGCTCTTGTTCAATCCGGAGCTCCGTCGGCGGGCTCTCAATTTCGAGGAATGTAGGAACCAAAAGTTCGGCATGGCCAGAAATGAGTCTGACTGCACATCGGTCGGACTCCTGGATGATGAGCTTGTCGAGCTCAAGCGTACAGGGTTCCTCTGGCCCATGGGCTTGAGCCACCGTCCCATGTGTTAGGCGCGCAGAGGCCCTTCTAGTGATTTGCGTTCTTGTTTGAAGCAAGCCCAAACCTTCAGCTCCAGGTACCGCTGGTGTAACCGGTGGCATCCATCCCTGTGGAAGATTTTGACGGTACACAAGCAGGTGAAGCCCTTTGCCGTGTCTGGTTGGGAACAGCTGAGTGGGTCCAAAAGTTTGGGTGCCTGAACGTAAAGTGAATGCAGCTTGTTCATTGGCATAGCCTGCGATGTCAAGAACCTGTGAGAGTTGGCCCGGATTTGGGAGATTCACCGCAATTCTGAATGGCATCGCATCATTGACTGCGTTATCCTGTACCGAAAGTAAAACACCAAAATTCTGGTCCATGAAGAGCTGTGTGAGAATGATGTGTGCAGTGATACCAGATTCCAAAGAAAATGGAGTTGGTTGCACTACATGGATCTCAACTGGAAATCCAGTCAAAACTTGATCTCTCCAGGTGAAAATCAATCTTTCACGCCACACAGAGACATCATCTTGTAGCGTGGTACGTCTCGCAGTAAGGCATCGTTGTATTCCTCCTCCTGGGCAGAGAAACCACACAAGAAAGGTCGCTTCTGGTGAATCTCCTTGCCAATCTGTTGCACCAGTCTGCCAAACAGCATGTAGTGCTTGAATGTCAGCTGGTTGGTCCCAGAAATTTGGGCGATTGGGATGGAACGGCGGAGCAAGCGGATTCAATGCCGCAGTTGCGTAGCCTTCACATTCTTGGCCCCCACCTGTCATGTCGAGTGCATTCTGAACTGGGTTGATTTTGGTTTGCTGCATCAGGTCAGTGGTGTCATAGTCCATGATCCACGCCGTGGTGTCTCGTAACTTTAGGACAATGTTGAGTGCAGGGTCCAGCTCTTCGAAGTCGACAATTGACAGGGGAAAATCCCGAAGTGTCACGCTACAGGAGATGTGGCGACAAATCGTAGTTAACTCCAAGAGTCGTATGATGCCAGCTGCAGATTGAAGTGTTGAAGTAGAGAAAGCGCTGTGTGTCCATGCATCAGTGCTTCTTCTTTCATCAAGGCTGCTGATCAGGCAAATGGTGTGGGACTGTCGTTCAGACTGTTCAATGATGATGTGTGCTTGGACACATTCAAAGCGGCTGCATGGTGGAGTCGGTTGGACGACATGAATGACAAACTCGCTGTGTGGGTCTAATGACTCTCTCCACGTGTCAGCAATGTCTTCAAGCCATGTCGAAGGATCTTCATGCAGGCGAGCTGATCTTCCTTCTGCACATCGTACTTGTCGTCTGTGATGCACGAACCACACCGTGATATACATGATACGCCCTTCCTCTTCGCATTCAATAAGGTCGGTGCTCTCGCATAAACGTGTCAGCCTCCATTCATGCCCTTCTGCAAATCGACCAAGTTGTCGTTGAGGAAACTGAATTGCTGTTCTGGTAGGGCGTAAATGTCTGTCATTGTCAATCACATCAGCATTTTGCTCCCAGACTGGTTGATCTGGTTGAAGTGTCGATCCCAGTTGGCGTAATGAGAGTGCAGAAGTTCTTTGTCTACACATTGCAGCAATGTCGTTGCGCTCCGGTTCGTCTTCATTGGCAAGATCCCTGGCAACTGCGATTGCAATTTCCGTGTCCAATGTGGGGTCTTGCGGTGGTGGAACTTGTATCTTGAGGTACATCCCGTGGGCCATAGTGTGCGCCCTGATGTCGTGAGCTGCCCATATTTCATTGTCTTTGAAGATGGTGCAGCGATCATGCTGAAGTCGACAGTATTCAAATAGGCCAGTGAGAAGAAGCAGTTGGTCTCGATGGAGTGTCGGGTTGACTTTGATGACTTTCCGACTTGCTGCTGCTGGAACCAAGAGTCCTCCTCTGAGGGGATGAAAGTGGATTTCAAGATCAAGTAGCACAAGTTTCTCATCTGATCCCGGAGCAACATCATAAATTGATTGCAGGATGATGACTTCTTCTGCTTCTGAATGTACACCAGTGGGCGTTGCGTGAACATAGTGGAAGCATCGTGTGTCTCTTCTCCTAGTCCTGCAAGCTCTGATGGCCTCCTCAAGGATCGCGACATATGTTGTGCTGGGCGCAAAGCTGTGTGCATCAGGCTCTGAGAGTCGATAGATGAGCAGACTGATGTCTCCACTGTGAAGACTGCTGCTGTCGTAGTCCTGCACATCTGGCGCAGCAGCTTCGTCCTCCTCAGGCTCAATCATGTCATCCTCTTGCGGTTGATGTAGAAGAGAAGTCTCATCAATTTCTTGGAATTGCCTTTTGCGTGGCCTCTCATCAGAGGCACTTGCAGTCCTGTCGATTTGGAGCGCATCCAAGATGTTGATGTTGAAGGCATGCCCATGGCTCACTTCATGTGTAGGCGCCACAGTGAATGGAATGTCGTGCCATTCATAGCTGGTCCGGCAGTTGATGCTCGGCAGATTGCACCAGTACAGTACTCTTGCTGCGTCAGCTAGAGCAATTCCTCCAATTCTGCGGGGAAGAGAGCATGCCACAGCGTAAGAGTGTGGAGGATGATGACGATGATAGTGATGGATCGTCGAAAGAGTCGAGAAGCGGTTGAGCCACTGACCTTGCGATATGATCACATCTGCATGGACAGGCCTGTTCAGGTAGCCCCTGAAGGAGTCAGGAAACACCACGTGAATCATGATGACTTCATTCGGCCTGATGTGGTCTCTCCATGCCTGCCCAATGTCAATTTCCCATCGCCTCCAGTCCTCCTCGAATTCAAGAAAACGTGGAACTTCGCAGTAGCGTGCATCTTGATGGTGAAGATACCAGGTTCTAATGCGCATAGAACCGTCATGGTCAAGGTCTGTGAAGACTCTGTGCCGCTCTGCCAATTCAAAAAGGTCATGGATGAAAGTAGGTGCACCGATCGGAATCTGGCTCTTCATCTGCTCTTCATCTGCTTGCCCTGGTCGTTGTGCTTCATCAGGGAGAGGATGATGCCATTGATCCGTGATCCGCAACAGTGAGGGAACTTGGGTCTGCCGGATCGACACGGCCGAGGTCGACTGCGGTTCCAAGGCAGACCTATTCATTTTGATAGGCTGATATTGGTCTTTCTGTGGATCATACTGCCAAGTGTCAGCGCTGTAGAACCATCCCCATGGTTTGGAACTAGCTTGGCAGAGATCACGGTGTTGCACAAAATTGGATACCATCTTCAAGCAATCGTCGATGCCGATCAGGACCTCAACCGCATCGCAAAAACTCAGGGACCGACTGTCCGTTTTTCGGTCACGCTGGTTTGTCGCATCAAAAGCATGGGTGCCAGCGGTATTGTGACAGCTCCCCAAAGCTGACAACGTGCTAAGCTCAAAAGAGAGGTCAAGAGCACGTGAAGAGGCTTCCCATGGTGACATGAAGTCCCGTTCCGACACGATCGAATGCATCCAGCTCACAGTAGTGTCCACTAAAAGTGGAGAGGTGGCTGGCTGTCCACAGGGATACTCAGGAGTCATCCACTGTGAGCCACACCAAAAGGCTGCATAGATGGTGATACCAATGGTTTGGAACCTGTGGGAACGGTCTCCAAACTTTCTTCTTTGCGTTGTCGCTTCTTTTGTTGTTCCTCCGCTGCTGCATGCTCGAGATCTGCTTGTTGTGCAAATTCTCCAAGAGAGGTTGTGAGATGTGTGAGCCCATCTTCGATCTTCTTGGAGCTCTCCATGTTCATGAGCACGTCGTCCTTCATCGCCGGGTCGTCCTCCGCCTCGATGGTGATGACGCCTCGGTCCTGCAACTCGCGGAAGATTGCCTGTGCATTTTTGACATCGTCTCTGGCCTTTGCAATCTGTTCGAGATTGTTCTTCTCCTGGCTCTGAAATCGCTGCGTGTATTCCTGCCAGCGCTGGACAGAGAGGTGAAGAAATTGTCGCCAAGAGGCGAGATTCTGGGCACGAGCAAAGCATACTTGCTCTAGTCTCTGCTGTGCATTGCCGAGGTTCTCCACAGCCTCGTGCATTCCCTGGATCTTCTGCATGCCTTCGTGGGCCTTTGTGTCCTTCATGACTGCAGCTACCTCTGCAGGAAGCTCCATCTCGTTCTTCTTGAGAATTCCCATGACCTCCTTCAGCTTGGCCTCTGCTAGCGAAGGGGCGTTCATGGGAGCTTCTTGTACTGGTCCACCAGAATCCGGGAATGGAGTTGCAAAATGCATCCATGAGTCTGCAGAGCCTGTCGGCGGCGGCATTGGTGGCGGTGGAAGTGGTGCCATTCCTTCCTGTCCCATTCCATGGCTCATATTCTTGCCGCCCTTGCCCTTGCCTTTGCCGCTGTTTCCTTTGCCATCTCCTTGTCGATGCTTCTGCGACTTCGGCTTCTGTTGCCGTCTCCTCGGACTTGCACTTGACGAATTGTGATAATGCCATCCATCCCACTGAGTGCCTCCTGGAGCGTAGTTGCGGTAGGAGGTGTGCCGGGTCGGAGTCTGCGCACGTTGAGGCCCCGTCGCAGCTTGATCCACATACTCTGTATCTGCACAATCTTCCCAATGTTGACCACAGGCAGGGCAATACATGTCGTTGCCCTTGATGAGCCGTCGGCAGTCTGCACATTTCCATGAAGGTCTCTTCTGGGAAGACATTGCTGCCGCAATTTGACGAAGAAGACCTGGGTCTCGCGAGTGATGATGTTGCAACGTAGTCCACAGGCGGCGCAGATTGTTGTTGTCTAACAAGCACAGACCTTTCTTGTGCAGGTAGAAACTGAGCCGCGCCCGTGCTCGTGCCCTTCGGCCCGCTCGACGCTGTGATGGAGTAATCCTTACCGACAGTGATCAAAAGGAAGAAAATGAAGACCAACAGGGTAGAGGGCATACACCACCAGGTACACGTAGTCCTTGATGGTGTGGACCGGGACAAGGATGGCCAAGAAGAGAAGCGAAGGTGATCACACCAGCCCAAGATGTGAGAGCACAAGAAAGGCAGTGCTGAAAGGTGCAAAAAACAGCTGCCCGCGGTCTATTGCGGAGACCGCTCAGGTCAACGGAAAGCAGTGGCCGTGCGTGGGTCCCTGCCTAGCCGAAACCTTATAATATAAATGTATATATATATATATCTCTATATATTATACATTCGTACATACATATATACCTACATAAATATGTATATAATATATAGTATTATATATGTATATATATATTACACATATTTACATGTACATATACGTATATACATATACATATGTATATAATATACATATACACATATACATATACACATATATATATATACATATACATATACATATATACATATATACATATATACATATATACATATATACATATATACATATATACATATATACATATA
>Ga0126342_10003414_pt1 | contig 26220 bp, 20 predicted proteins | sample Cyp1metagenome_FD_92528 | JGI IMG/M metagenome (GOLD analysis project Ga0126342, IMG submission 92528) | Coral microbial communities from Lord Howe Island, Old Settlement Bay, Australia - Cyphastrea 1 metagenome | ecosystem: Host-associated > Invertebrates > Cnidaria > Coral ...
ATATGCCAGATAGAATGCCAAATAGAATGTCAGAAGATATGTCAGATAGAATGCCAGAAGATGTGCCAGTAAGAACATGTATAAATGTCATGGTGGGGATCACACGAAGTAAAGTAATTTCATATGATCATACTCATTTTTTTGAAAAAATACTGGGGACCAGTACGTCTTGAGCGTGACAATGGCCCAGCCTATTATTCTCAAGAACCGGCCTTTTTTTTTGATTTGCCGATAAACATTTGTTGGGAGGTGCAGCAAAGCATTCCAGAAAGTCATGCTTAAGATTAGGGCGTTGAAGGGGGGGGACGAAAGCCAGCCACCCCGGCAGAAAAGGAAGGCGGGTTTTTTTTTGCTTGCTGTTGCCGCTAGCACAATGTTTTGGCGGGCTCGAGTACGCCTGGCATTTGGAGCCGCTGCAATCGGTTTCCCCAAGCATTGGCGATGATAAGTCGCTAGCCACTAGTTGATCCAGGTACTTCTAATTACGAGTTGGCGGAGAAGACTAACCGGTGATCATCATTCAACCATGTCATTTTTGATCACTGGTTCAGCGATCCTGAAGGTAGATCAGTTTCACTCAACCAAGGATATACGTAGCCAGCGATAGGTTCATCGTCGATGATCTTGGTGGGTTGTGATTACCCAGCTCGTGGCTAACAATGAATAACATGCCTACGCGGCGTCATTGGCTGATCATCAGTATCTGTACTTATTTATAGCTAATCTATGCTCACAGCTATGGGTTGAAAATCACAGCTTGTTTCCAGGCTGACCCTTCATGGACCACTCTCATTGCTGCGACAACCTAAGGCGTAAGAATACATTGGGTACCCGGGTGCCGCAAGATCAATGAATCACGAAAGGGAAGCTAACAAGCAAAGGGGCTATGGTACGTCATGATTTTGAATTCATTTCTGAAACAATTAATCCCTGCTAGGGACTCAGTCTTCCACTGTAATTTGGCTGCATTCACCAAGCCACACGGTACACTGCAAAAGAGCGATTAACCGAACCTCAGATGCAATGTACAGCCACAGAAACTTGCACGATGGACACCGATTTGAACATGCAAGCGACGGATGCGCCTACAAAAGGCTATCTATAACACTGAACGTTCAAAACTCTGTCGTTGCCGCGGGCTGTGGGGCTGGCTTTCGTCCCCGCCTTCTCAGGCATAATATAATGTCACAGAACATACTGACATACCGTTAACATACCCTTTTTTGGGGGGGAACATGGATATGATCTGCATATGATGATTCTCCACCTGGAATGACAGTTTCCTCTGTCGCCTGAGACTTGGGGCTGATCGCGATGCGTCGGAGATGGACCTCCGGTGTTGCTTCCTGCGCAGGGCTGTGGAAGTTCACCCGCGCGACAGGACGTCCTATCTGCGTCCAGCAGTCGTGAATCATAGGGCTCCCAACTCACCACTGGCAACCTGACAATATCTGACAAGTTCATGCCGGCTTCCAACACTTGACACATTTGATCATTATGACAGTAGGCTGCGGATGCTGAAACTTGAAAGGACCGGGAATCTCATTCTGTCCCGCGTGGAAGCCTTTTGCAAGGTCTGCCCGTTGTAGTTCAAACTGCCATGCATGTGGAATTGTAGTAGTCACATGTACTCACATCGATGCAAAAAGTGAAAGGTTTCTTGTAACATATTGTAACTAGTTATCCTAGCTGGTGATTGTCATATTTACCAAGATCAGTTCCTGTTTGAACATGTAAATCGTAGCTGCACACTGTACATGTTCTGTTTCTTTGGTCCTTGGCAGGTGGCTGCGGCCTGGACTGAATTGCGAGATCTGGGCTCGAGATGGAGATACGACATGGCAGCTCGGTTTTCTGCTTGGCAACCACGACGCGCCCAGTAGAAGTAGTAGCTACCATCGTTGCCATCATCATTCAAACATACTCAGGAAAGACGACCACGGAGATATATTTCATAGGGAATAGATGCGATAGATGCGACGGCCATTTTGTTTCCAAGGAACTGCAGGCTGGCAGAGGGAATTTGAGCTCAAGCAGCCCGACGCCCCACAAGACGCCGCCGATGGATGTAGAGAAGGCCCTCCGAAACCCGACGTCGCAATGCTTTCATGATAGAAGAGAATCACATGGAATCACCATGGTTGGCATTGGCATCTTTTGAAGGGTGCTAGGAACAATTGAGTGGAAGGCACTTGGGATCTTCGCTTTTGAGCTCACAACTTAGCCTTAGCCCGACTGTCTGCTTTGACTGTGGGTTCCAACGACAGTTTAGCAGAAGCTATCAGCTTCTTAAAATCCTCAGGACATGGGTATGCGCCAAGAATAATTTGCCTGTGAGGGCCTTGGTTGGTTGCAATGCAGTTTTGGTCGTCATTTAGAAGAACAGTCAGTGCGATCAGGGCAAGGACCATTATCAAACCAAACCACATTATCAGATATTATCAGGACATATCAGGACATATCAGGACATACTGTTCTGAGAATACTGCCATGCTGCAATATGCTGCAATGCTTTCCAACAGCGGAACTGCAAAGAAATGCAAACATACCATGTGAGGCAGAAGACTTCGAGCCAGTTCTCCGCGAAGCTCAAGAGTTGGCGAGCGGCTGAACCTTTCCACGTCGTGGCACCGTTGTGAGATTGCTGCGAAGTCTCTGTGTGGTAGATCCATGACTCAGGTTGACAACTCAAAGGAAATTGCCACACTTCCAGACAGTGAGGTAGGACTCTCAGAGGGTCATTCATGAATTTCATGAGTTCAACAAAGTTTGCCATCCATAGCAGCGCTGGAGGTCACTGCCACAACGGTGGCCTGTGGTATGGCCGTTTCGGCCGGTCTATTGGCTGCAGGATGTGTGGCATCAGCCGCTGGCTATCCCACCCTAGGACTGCTCAAGCGTTGGAGTTTGACTTTGCCATAAAGCTCTTGGGGATCACATTTTGCTCAACTGCTCTGACCCACGAAGTCTTTGCCTGTAACTTGACCTCGTAAACACCTGCTTTTACGGCCTTGTTTGGTGTCACTCGGAGAGGATGTTGCCAGCTTTCCAGACTGCCTCCGCGACGCGCGACGCCAGGAAATCATGTGCGCAAAGGGGCAGTTTACCAAGGAGCAGACTTGGTCCAAGGTGGGACGAGCCCGGACGAGCCCGGACGAGCATGTTTTTTTCACTTTTTTTCTTTATCAGAGAGAGCTTTTGCTCTGCTCTTTAAAGAGAAGACTCTGTGTGAACACTTGCGCAGGCGCACAACAAGAGGCAGGTGCCTCTTTGGTTCGATGCTAGCACAACGGTTCGCCCTGCAACAGCTCTGCAGGTCTCCACCGAGCAAGATCATTTGCAGGAGGATCCTTGGAGTCTTCTCTTCGGTGTGGGACTTGGGACCTTGGTGATCTGAATGGATGTATATAAAGATGTGTAAAAGCCTTAGTAATGCTTAGCATATGGAATCGAAGGCAGATTCTTGGTTTCTCTTTGCACCGAGGTGGGATGTCCTGCTTGCCTTGCCAGAGATCGTGCCTGTACAAAGCCGGAAAAATCATTACAAAGAAGGCAACCCCTTGTGGACTGTGGCTACATGTTTCACCAGATCCAGCAAACTCTTCAAACCTTGCGACTAGTGCCTGGTCGCCAGGAAATCCGTTTGGGTCACTCCGAAAACCTTTCTGACGGTGATGAGGCATGGGGAACATGTGAAAGAAAACATGTTCTTCGTTGATCAAGAAGGGTGCGACGTGCCCTTGTCTTGCTTTTCCAAGTCTTGAGAGCGAAGATCCGAGTCAATACAAAGTTGAAGAGTACCAGACAAAGAACTTTGCAGAGGGCAGCTTTGGACAAAGTTTGCCTCTCTTTGAGGATGGTCGGGTCATCCTGCCTGGCGATATTGTACGGATCATGCGAGGCGTGCAGGCAGGAAGATATTGGACAATGGCATACAATGGCATACAATGGCATACAATGGCATACAATGGCATACAATGGCATACAATGGCATACAATGGCATACAATGGCATACAATGGCGACACTGATTGAACATGACAATTCTCCCACCTTTGCAGGGCCTGCAGGGGCGCTTGGGTGAGGTCGTCAAGGCTGTGTCAAAAGGCACTTGGGTGTACAGCTGGGAGCTTCTGACTCGCGAAGATCCCTTTTGGATGTCCTTCTGGGAGAAGTTGAAGACCCTCTCTACTAGTTCATCTCATTACTAATTCATACTAATTTTACTTAATCAAGACTTGACTCTGATCTACTCCAGTTTTCTTCCTGAGCCAACACTCTTGAAAGTTGCACTTTCTGGCATGTTTTTTCTGTTCAATACAGAGTCTTGAGGCGTTTGTGAGGGAGTCCACCATTTCTGCTGATTTGTTCTGCTTATGCCAGGAGCTTTTCAGATTCGATTGCGTCCTCCTGCAGTCAGGCCCTTGACTGTCAGCCACAGGGTTCATGACATGTCCCAAGCAGAGACTTGTATCAACATCCTCATATCAGCATCCCTGTATCTGTATCAACATCCTTGTATCAGCATCATTAGCAAAAACAGCAACAACGAGAACAACGACAACAACGACAACAATGCTTACGATTCACAGCTCATGATACATTTTGTTTTCTTTCAGCATCATTATATATTATAGATTGTTAGTAGTCATCCTGGAAATGGACAGAATAGTAAAGGTCATGTTCCAATGGTTGTTTTGTGCAGGCACGGTGCTGAGCCAGAGATCCTTGGCGTTCAGAAGGTCAAGATTGCAGTGGCCTTTGTCTTGGTAGTCGTCACATAGTTGAAGTATGTTGAAGTCCAGAGTGGTGACACCAAGGTCCAATGACAAAAACTTCATAGTGGTTGTATTTGTTAGTTTTTTTGGTAATTTTCAAGATTTTGTATCCTCTTTCCTTTGCAGAGATTTTTTTTTTGCAAGTGGGCATTGATTTGCGGGAAATCTGTTTACCTCATCAGCTGGGTATAAACAGCAAAGCCTAAACGACCCAGGAAGAGTGGCAAGATCATCAGTGTTAGCAAGCGGAACCTGGAGCTGGCAAACGCCCCATGGTTCAAGAATTGACGGTGCAATGTAGATGCAGGAGGTCAGAAGAATCTGTTATATTATGTTATATACTGTTTTAATGGCATATATATATATATACATACAAGTATAATGTATACATTTTGCTTGGATTGTCCTTTTGTTTTGCTAAGGACAACCCGTTTGACGGTGCTCGTGAGGGTGCTCCGGTGAGTAGCAGTCAATTCTTGTGATGCTATTTAATCTGGCTGTGGTTCACCCCCTTTCTTGGGTTCATTCTTTAGCTGGCCTACAGCTAGGATCTGGGCTTTGCTTTTGCCCTTGGTCATTAGGGGAAGTCCCCTCAATTCGGGGATTTGAAGCACTGGTTCAAAGTGCATTTTCAGCCCAGAGCTGCGAGCCCGAACGCAAAAGAAGGGTACAGGGGAGCTGTGGCGACGAGACCACGACTGAGTGCTGAACCGACAAGACTAGTGCAACAAGAGAATGGTCCTGCACCACACTTTCCTCATAATTCTATATCTTTCTCCATCTTTCTTCTTCTATTCTATTCCTTCCTGCATTGACTACAGGCTTGGAAGGTGCACAGCTGCTTGAGGATGATACTGATGAGCATGTTTCACTCCCACATTTCTTGAGCCCAGAGACTTTCGACATCTTTCGACATCTTGTTGCAGCTCATTGTGACGAGGACTGCTAGAGTTGAAAGACCTGGAGAGCCTGGGGTTGTGGACTCTCAGTCGGTGCCTGAGCGCCAGCATCCGGGTCACGGGTGTCGCTGCGAGTCGTGTCTTCGCGAAGGTTGCGAGTGCTTGGTGCCCGGAATCTTCGCGTCCTGAGCTCAACAGATCGTGCTGTCTTGGTGTCAACATTTGGTAAGTCGCAAGATTGCCACGTAGTCGCAAGATGATTTTCAGCTGCAAAGATGGATAGGTCGCGGACACGTCAGTTTTTCCGGAATCTCCCAGCGGCCACTCCGACTCACTGGCATGTCTTTATTGTTTGCGTTCTTGTTTTTCTTGTTCTTGTTTATCATCATCATCATCATCACCACCACCACCACCAGCATCATCATCATCATCATCATCATCATCATCATCATCATCTTGTTCTTGTTGTTCTTGTTGTTCTTGTTGTTGTTGTTGTTGTTGTTGTTGTTGTTGAATTGTTGAATTGTTGAATTGTTGAATTGTTGAACTGTTGAACTGTTGAACTGTTGAACTGTTGAACTGATGAACTGTTGAACTGTTAAACTGTTGAACTGTTGAACTGTTGAACTGTTGAACTGTTGAACTGTTGAACTGTTGAACTGTTGAGCTGTTGAGCTGTTGAACTGTTGAACTGTTGAACTGTTGAACTGTTGAACTGAGGAACTGTTGAACTTCGGTGTTGGTGTCGCTGTGTCGCTGTTGTTGCTGCTGTTGCTGTAGTTGTCGCTGTTGCGCTGAAGACTGCCTTGTTGGAATGTATTGTAAGTTTTCTGTTGTTTCGGTTGTAATCGCGGCTGGGTTTTTGCGCGGCCTAACCTGTAGAGCACCTCGTGACAGGATGCGCCTGCAAGGCTGGCGGGAGAAATCTGCGCTCGGTCGATCCTTTCTCAGATTGCCAAAGATGAGAAGGACACGTTTGACTTGCAAATTGCACAAATTGGTTAGCGAAAGGCGATTCCCATGATTTGCGCATGTGTTTGGCATGGGTCTGCTTCGAATATCCTTTTTCTCATTGCATGACACGTCGGGAAACAACAACAACAACAATGCTTGACTGGTTGGCCAGCCCTTGGACTTGCGGTCCGCTGTTTGTGGGCAGATGGTCTTTGGAGTCTTTGGATGCCTTCGGTTTGAATCCGTTGAACCAATAAAACTCTGAGACTGCATTTGAGTCATTGAGAAAGGGTGCATGCCTGTAGTGTAGGGATTTTGTTAGGCATGCGCAAGTTTCCTGACGTACTTCATTGTTTCGCTCGGAATCGAATGAAACATATGCACATTTGTTAACTGCTGTGTGTCCTTGCAGTCGAGGAGCAGCTTCGTAAGAGTGGCGGGCTTTCTGTTCAGCTTCGTGGGTGCCCCGAAACGCTGTTAGCAAGACCGTAGCTGACGGAATGGCTTTGTGCAAAAAAAACAATGTATGGAAATTCTCATGGGGAAAGGATTTTCTTGAGCATTTTGATTTTGGGTAGCCTATTTTCAGACCGTTTCCGACAAACTGGACTGGCTTCAATATGCCTCAATCAATTTTTGCGAGGTACCCGGTGAGGATGCCACTCAGAGGCTTTGGTACCAACGGTTTTCAGGGTGACCGAGCCGCGATCCTATCCAAAAAAGTGCTACAGATGAAGCCTCTTTGGACTCCTTGGCATGAGCCAAGAATCAAAAATCTTTTGGACATCTTTGGACCGCTTGGGGAATTCCTGTAACTCTTGGTGCTTTTGAGGTGAAAAACACCTTGCGATCTTTCTTCCAGCTAGGTGGCAGGATGGTTGGAAACTGAGACAGATTCGGGATGGAACTTTGACCTCTGTAGCACCTGCGATTCCTGCAATTGTCATCAGATCGACACAGCCGTGCTCTACGAAAACCACCGCGAGATTGGCGAAGCCCTTGCAGCTGGTACGGTGCCACGGGAAGAGGCTCCAAGCACAAAGAGTGGAGAGGTTTCCAGTTGGGGATGGGTCCATATCTATGATTTTCCAATATTTTTCGTGAGTTTCCGATGAGGCAATGAACATCCGGCATCATCCAGCTATATTATATATATAGGCTATACCCGCTACCAGTAGTTTGGTGTGACAACCGAGGGTGAACAGGATACCGAGCCATGCTTTCGCCAGGTCTTCCTTGTGACAAAAGTTCCTCCGACCGAGATGGGTACGGATGAAACTTATGCTGCTGTCCTGAGAGCGGTGAAGGAACTTGGAACTCCCATTGATTTGGTCTGCTGCTGAGCTTTTAAAAAGATCCACACAAGGGAAAACACAGGTCCCAGGTGGCTTTAAAGATTTTGGAGACTTGGACTCAGCAGTTGGAACTAGTTAACTAGTTGAACCTTTGCTTATGGCAGGTACTTCTGCATTGGCCATCCAATTTCGATAAGAAGGCTGGAGATGGCTGGAGATGGCTGGAGGGTTGATGGTGCCTCTTGTTTTCGATGATTTTCTTGGGTGCGGGTTGCTGCAACAGGCCCGCAGCTCTAGGCTCCATCCAAGAGTTATCCCCCATAAAACGTTGAAACGGTCTGTTCCAGTTGGCAACAAGACTAGAAGATACTAGAAGTATATCGACCGTTTCACCTTCTGAATTCAATGTCGCGATGTTTGGTTAAAATGGCCCTAGAGTAGCAGATACAGCCTACATCCAACCTTCGGGTGTCCCATGGCTTAGCCCTGCCGAGGCACCCCTTCCTCCATGTGCAGCAACTTCTTGGCGAAGTTGTCGGCTTCAAGCCTGGCGCGGTCTGGAACGGGCGCAGAAAGAGGGGAAGGTGCCAAGTGCTGCTGGTTTCGGTTCCGAAGACATCAAGAGATTTGGTCATATCTTGCTCAATCTGCCACTGCAAGTGCCGGTTTGTATCATAGTTCTCCATAGCCATTTGGGTTTGTCATGTCTGAAAATTGGATATAATATGATATAATTATAATTATATTAATAATATTAATATATATATATATTTACCCCCAATATATAGCATTATATAGCCATATAGTGATGATTGACCATTGGATTTGGGGGTAGCCATGTCAGGTGCGCGCCCTGGGCGTGTCCAACTTTGGAGTGCGACACCTTACTGAGCTTCTTGCGGATGGCCCTAAGCTGCACATCGCCGTCAACCAGGTGCCATGGCTTAGCGGCTTAGCGTTGTCGGAGTGGCTGGAATCTGAACTGAACTATGGTGATTTTATGTTATTTTAGCGGATGAAACCAACACACTAGATTTGGAGGGCACCCTATTTTCCGACCCCGTTTGGAACTTGAGATCTGCAATGTGGGCAGGTGGAAATGCATCCTTGGTGGCCTCAACTTCCATTGCAGAAGCTGCTGGCTTGAAATGTGTCAGAAAATATAGGGATTCCAGGGAGACATTTTTCCGGTGACTCAGGTTCTGCCGCGAAAAACATATCAAGCTGATGGCCTCTTTGGCTTTAAGTTGGGAGATGTTGGGAGTTCTTCCGGTGTCGAAATGTACGGACTGCAGAATTTACGTGATAAATCTTGCTTCAGCAATGTCTCAACATGTCTCAAGTGTAAGCGATTCTTTTGAGATCCTTATTTTGATGAACACGTCAGCACAAGTCCGAATGGCAAGGGTCGATTTCCTGCCTTGCTAGGCCTATGGCTCGCTGGGAAGCTCTTTGTTGGGTGGTGCTACACTACGCTCACCAGCCACATCCTTGGTGTGCAGCACAACCTGGCAGCATGGCAGAGATCTGCTGAGGCGGTGGTGAAGGTGGCCAAACGAGTGGGTCGATCAGCCGCGCAGGTCCGACGAGGAACTTTCATTAAAGAAATTTGAAGAATTTCCAGATATTTGAACTTTCAATTGCACCATTAAACCACGAAGTTGGCCATTTGAACTGGAAACAATTTGTGCTATTGGAGGTTCTATTGCGATGGGCCGTGCAGCAGGGTATTGCAGTGATCCCGTTCGGGGCCTTTGTTTCCGCATCATGTCATCACGAGATTGGAGAGAACGAACTTGTTATGCTGCACTATGGCCTAGGGCCCTGACCCGTCGGTTCCTACCCCATTCCATTCATCAAACCAGTGAAACCTTCTGTATTGTATCCTCCTTGTTTGACCGACAAACGGGAAATGGGTTTCAAAGCGCTTCGAGATTTCGACTCTTTTCTGCTGATTTATGCTGTAGAACAGCTCGAAATAGAGGAGGCATGCCACCAGATGCCATGTTCCCAAACACAAAGGCTCCACAGCAAGACAACCAGACCTGCACCATTTCAATGACAGACCTAAGCATCCTAAACCATCAAGAGTCTACGTAGGCATAGGCGGTTTCATCTTGATGTTTCACCGTTTAACCGTTTAACCCACACCAGTCATTCCATGTCATTCCAACATATTTCGCATTTCGACCATGGATGGTGAAGCCATGCTGTGATGGCTTCCACCAGGCATGGTTTCTGCATCTCAAGTCTCAAGCATCGATATTTTACAACATGTTACAACAGTAATGCGATCTGGATATGTCAAGCTGTGCCAAATGGGTGAGGTCGTTTCGAGAGGTGAAGCTTTGGATGTTGACAGGTATGGGAAGGTTTCGGATGACCTGGAGCTCAGTACTCGTTCCCGGAATCCACAGGCCGGTTTTTTGTTTGCCTTGAACCCAGAATCAGATAATTTAGGCAATTCAGAAAGGCTGTTTTGTCATCCTTGGCCTGGCAGATGCAAGTGCTAAACATCCCAAAGCATCCAGACCATTGGCTCTCCCAACATATCTCTGAGAGAGAGAGAGAGAGAGAGAGCAACGAAATGGGTCAGCTGTAGCAGGTTCGTGATGTCCGGTGGTTGCCACCCGATGAGGCCGGGGGTTGCAGGGATCAATAGGAAATTGCCGGGCAGACATCAATAGGAACGCAAGGAAGAAGGATTGTTCTTGGTTGAAAGTAGAAGTTTGGAGCTTTTGATGTTGCAAACATCCACCATTCCGCAAGTTTCTGCATCATTTTGTTCTACCTTAACTTATAGTCTTATAAATCTTATATAGTCTTATAAATCTTATATACATCTAATATCATTGATTTCCCCCAAAAAATCGCTTCAATGATCCAATGAACAGCAAATGCTATGGTGCTCAAGTTGCGCCCAGGATGACCGCCGTGGAGCGCAGGACTCACGGTGGTCTGATGGATTTTAGAAAACAAGCTGAACGATGCCAACACAACAAAATGTGCAGAATGCAGAGCAAGAATTCCGGAGCTGGTAAAACAAGCATCCGACTGAAGTCCGCCAATTTTGGGAGGTTTTCGATCCGTAAGCACATTGCGCTGATAGGACCTGCAGGCCAGAGCCTTGCTGATCATTCGACGGATGACGGCGTTTCAGAAGGCAGCGGTTTTGTTGTTGAAGCTGAATGAAAAACAGTGGTGCCATGACCATGAAGTCCATGAAGTGCTATTAAAAGGCGGAAAGAAGCCAACACGCCCTTCATAGACTCTGCTCTTGACCCTACGCGTGTCTTTCTTGCAGGCATGCGCGGGCATTTGCATACTTTTGACTCTGGTTTGGGCGTCCCATCCTCAAAACAGCATCTTCCGAGTGTTGTGTCGGGGTTCTGATTTCAGACTGCAGCGCATTTGCAGCACACTTTGGTGCAAGGATAAGCCCTTCGCTGCTTGTTTGCACTGATATGCTACAATTTGATCGCTCTACTCCTCTGACCATCCTCTCACATCGATCCATCTTCTCAACATGAAGTATGATGCAGAGAGCAGGATCGTAGAATGCTGATGTTTTGTTCCATTTTTTTTCAAGCAGTCACTTCAATGTTGCAGTGAGCGTTGTGGAAGGTCCAGCCCAGAGTCGCAGCTAAAGCCCCTTGCGCATGGCTCTTTTCGGAGTGGAGGTGCAATCTTAGAGGTGGTGAAGGATTCGCCAATCTATGCTACAGCAACTTGGCAGAACTGCCCATCGAAGTGACAAACTCTGGTCTTATACGTATGTGTATGATGTATTATGATGCAACATATATAATTGTCACCTTAAGCATGTAAACTTCATAGAATCCTGAATCGAGAACAATAGCTAAATTATATCTGACTCACGTGAAAGGAAGGTCAAGAGGAATCAGTGGAATTCTCAAAGCAAACTGGCATGAACTTGCTACCATTGAGGAGCGTGATGGTAGTGGGATCAAGCCAGATGCGGTGGTTGGTCAGGCCAGGATCAGAACAGGATCTGGTGTTTTGCTCCTATGCTTTAACCAGAATCCAGATCTATCTAGATCTACCTAGTATATAATAGTATAATAATATAATATTATTTTATGTGATTCTCTATCATGAAGGCAGCGAACTCTAGTAAGTACCTGTGCATGCTTTGGGCCACACTTTACAAAATGGTTGAACAGCATTAGTTCAGGAATCGGAATGTTGGCCGTACAAAAGTGAAGGATCTGGAAGGATGTAGACGGCACGGTACTCTGCAAAGAGAACCATCCTTGGAAACGAAGCAAACAAGATAGCGGGCGCGGCCTAGTGGGACAAGGTCTAGCAACGAAGCGAATGTGTGGTATGTGTCTGTATGATCACATGTACACACAAAGCTACGAGTCAAAACCCTGGCACCCTGATGAACGCAAAAATAGGTGGTAAATGGATGTTCATCTTCCCCAAATTATGGTACAATAGGGTTTTGACCCATCCCCATATAGAACGAATATGGTGCTAGTTCATGATATTCCATTGATGCTGTAATTGTTACTGAAACCGACTGCCGCACGAGCCCTTGGAATCCCTTGGAGGTCTTCGCAGGGCACCTGATCGAAGCAGGGCCTTCAATCATGTTCCACGGTTTCAAGTACATCCTCCTGGAAAGAGGTGGTGCGATTCCAGTCATTGCCCCCAGACGCCCATGAGGCCCCCAGTCATTGGCGTTTTGAAATGGCGACACGTTTCGAACGCTGAGAATTTCGTGTTTGACCTGAGGCAGCCAGCGTGAAACTTGCAGACCCAGCAGATGCTTCTCGATTCCGCACAGAGACGCTGGAGCGAAACCCAGATGTATCGATATTGGGTTTGTCTGAAAATTGGACACCCCTAAATTTGGTGCTTTATCATCATTTTCCTTCTTCGTACCCTTTTCAGACACACCCGTATTTGTTGACTGGTTGAGTTGACGCATTCGGTCAAAGACTCTTAGCAGCTGTCTTAGCATTTCTGAGCCCTCCAGCGCAGGCCCAGCAAGAGGCAATGCTAGCTGAAGACTACAATCAGGTAGCGATCGTACCAGGCAGGGCAATCCACAAGAAATCTGTCCCGTCTGTCTCGTCCATATTCGGCGAAACTGGGATGACGTCATCTTGGAATGTGGTTCCCTGCGAACAGTTCCCTGAGCCAGGCACCGCGTTGCAGGCGGCTTTTTTGCAGGAAGATATCAGCTCTTGTTGACGGAAGACTGTGCAAGTCAAGCTACCTTGGTAAGTAATCCCTTGGCTGACTCAGTTCTTTTTTACACAGTATATTATAGATATATATTATTCTGCTGTATCAATTCATTTGTTTTTCATGAGTTGCAACCATCCTTGGAAACTAATGGAGGTCGTGGAGCATGGCCCTGTCTACGAAATGGACGAGAACGGAGTTGTTTGGGGTGCGGAAATTGGCGAGGCTCGCTAGACGTGGTAGAGATGGTAGAGTGGTAGGCACATGGTCATATTTGTCATGTGGACGGTGGATTAGTAAATCCTGGTTCAATCTTTTCGGGGGCCCACCCCCCAGCCCTTTGTAAAGTGATAAGTTGCCCCACAAATCGTATTCCGGGTGGAGAAGAGTTTTTAATCCAGGGCTGACATAAAGCCGAAAAATCATCAGTTTCACGCTGAGGTCATTCCCGGCCAAATCGTCCATGCGGCTGGCGCCCCTGTTATTGAAGACGGGCACACCACCGTCAGCTTGCAGACGGGCGGAGCCATTGATGTTAGTACCATGGCCGGCAGCAATATGGTTGTGTGATCATGATGTTATCTTCAAAGAGCCCACAGATTGATCGGGAAGAATGTAAAGACATGTAAAGACTACATAGTCTCCATGGACATCTATTGAACCTTTTGGCACCTTGGAATTGACTGGTCCTCCAAACGCAAAGGCTTGGTTCAAGTTGCGGAGCTGCAACATCCTGATGAGGCATCAGTGCATCAGCAGAACTAGCAAAGCTTTGGATTTTGTACTTGCTGTTCCTTTCTTTGAGTGAAAGTTTGGCTGCTCTTTGTTCAGGACATGGTAGAGAGGCAGGAGTACCCTCCAGAAGACATTCATGGAGGGCATCATTTCCGAGGTGGAGGGCAGCCTGAAGGTAGGGAGGAAGCCTTTCCAGAACATGAAGGTGAAGGATTTGAAGGTCACGAAGGACAAAGCTTTGAAGGACACGAAGGGCAAGGCTTTGAAGGAAATGAAGGACAAGGCTTTGAAGGACATGAAGGACAAGGCTTTGAAGGACATGAAGGGCAAGGCTTTGAAGGAAATGAAGGACAAGGCTTTGAAGGACATGAAGGACAAGGATTCGAAGGGCACGAAGGATTTGAAGGACATGAAGGGCAAGGCTTTGAAGGACATGAAGGCTCTGAAGGACACGAAGGACCAGGATTTGAAGGACATGAAGGCTTTGAAGGACACGAAGGACCAGGATTTGAGGGGCATGAAGGACCTCAAGGAGAAGGATTCGAAGGACACCAAAGATATGTAGAACATGAACGAGAAGGACATGAGCCGCATGAATTTGAACACCCTCCGGGTGAGCCTGGAGCAGAGGGAAGCGAGCCACAGGAGCCACAGGAGCCACAGGAGCCACAGGAACCGCAGCCTGAGGGTCAAGAAGCCTACCAAGGCCATGGGGCAAAGTTCCCTGACCATCCAGGTGACCCAGGTGAAGCGGGAAACCCAGAGGAACCTGGGCGTTCAGATCCGGGTGCTGAAGGAGCTGCCTTCGAAGGTGAGCCAGGGCTGGTACTGCTTAGATGGTCTCAGACGTTCTTTTAACATGTTTAAAACTCTCTGGTGATGATATGTGCTGATACAGTATTCTTATGTATTCTTGAGATCTTTTGGCTCAGGGTCGCACTTGGGGCAAAAAAACACGGCCACTGAGAGTGACTGCAAGCTGTGTGACATTCTGACCGGAGTCCAGGTGAGCCTGGTGAGGAGCATCCTGGTGAACACCAAGGTGAAGAAATGCAGCCAGGGGAGCAGCCTGAGCCTGGTGCAGAATTTGAACATGAAGGAGGAGTAGGATAGAGCTTGATAGTTTGATGATGTTTGATGATGTTTGATGGAACAGATCTAACACAGATCTGGCACCTGAATCTGAAAATGCAACTTCACAGCGTCGGCAAGAGAAAAGGTGAGCGCAATCTACCACAACCTGACGCAGCATTGTGTTTCTTGATGCATTCTGTCAATATGAAGAGAAGTTGAGAGATGGAGAAACACCCTTAATAGGGTGCGTTGACGGAACATTTCCACTTGTCGCACATGTGCGTAGCCAGCGATTGAGAAATTCTTTGCCCATTGTGTATGTATGTGCCCAAGTGAAACGCTCCTAGCACTAGGTCAGACAGGTGTTCATGTTCCATTAGGAGCCACAGATCCTTTTCCCACAGGCGGTAGTCCCCACTTCCCAAACCCAGCCCTCAGTGGCCCTCAGTGGCCCTCAGGTCAAGTTCTTCCGTGGAAAGAATGAAAGCGAATTTGGCGATCCTTGACTGGGTGCGGTCCCTCAGAAGCGAACCTGGGCGAGTTTTTCCTGAGGTCTTGCGCGGAAGAATTCGGATGAGGTGATGAGGTGTGATTCCAAAGTGGAGTCTAGCATGATGGCCACAATGGCGAGTTTTAAGTACGCGCGTTTATTGAATTTTATTGTCATGGTTTTTGGAGTAAGCTGTTGACAGGAGGCTAAACACATTTTTCTTCTAAGGTGTTTTGGATGTGTCCGATATTGAAAGCAGCATGCAGGCACTCAACGACATACCAAGACATAGCGTGACGGCCGAGGACCTCTCAGCAGCTGACATGCAGGATCTAAAAGCCGGATCCTCGGGCTTCAGATGCAGGAGCAGCATCAAATCCCATGAAATCCCCAGATTGGATGCGGATCCAAGGTCTACCCTGCAGATAGAATGCGCATTTTCTTACCTGATCCAGAGAATGCGCCGTAGTCGCAGAGCGTTAGGGCCTCCTTGGAATGGCTCAAAAGCAGACCTTCCCGGGTCGTAGCAGCGCTAGATGATCCGCGCAGAAACGACTACTCTTTGTTTGCTGCCAGACCTAGGACTAGTTAGTGGGGTCGCTTGCCGAGTTGGTGATCAAAAATCTGTTTCTGCAGGTGCAAAGCGGCTTGATTCGCGAGGGGCCGGCCAAGAACCAAGACTGCTTGGACTTGATGAGTTCAATCGCTTCCCGGAGCCAATCCCATCCCCTGTTGTAAATGCAAGTTAGGTCAATCTTCATGGTGCAGAAAGAAGGCTTGGCATTCTCCCTCGAAGACTCTTTCGCAGGTTTCTGGTCTGTGAGTTGTGACCAAAGTCAGGAATCTGAGCTGACAGCTAGAGATTCTAGAAGTCTCTTTTCAAGCTTGGCTCAAGACATGTGTAGATGATCTGTAGATGTAGTATTTCAGTTTTTCGCTAGTCATTTGGACTTTCGAGTTTCTGTTCTTTCGGCATGAGGACCTTTATCCTCATGTTTTTTTGCGCTGTCAAAGGAACTCTTGTGCCGCTGGATGATGTGAAGCAAGCTGTCCAGCCAGTGTTGGATGAGATGGCTCTGAAGTACAACATGAGTTTCAGCTTTGGATTTACGAATCCGGCTGGCCGTGTAGCCCTGGCGGCTGGTGTCGACAGTGTTTGGAGCAAGACGCCGCTACACCCAGACTCTTTGATTCCGCTAGGCTCTGTGACAAAAGCCTGGACAGCCGTCATGGTGATGCAGGCAGTGGAGGCAGGTCGACTTTCCTTGGAGGATGCAGCGGCAAGGTGGATTGATCCAGTCCTTCAACGTTTATACCACAGCAGCATGGAAAAGTTATGGGGGAAAGATGCTCATCTCATCAGGGTCAGAGATTTAATGGGTATGACCAGTGGCATAGCTGACTATGATGACTTCTTCATGGAGCACTTTACCTTCAAATTTGCTGGTGATGATGCTGGACCATTCTTGTACCTGAAGAGCGCTGCAAGGCAAGGTCTGACATGCCGGCCTCGTTCGAAAGCTGTGTACTCTGGGGCCAATTATGTGCTCTTGGGCTTCCTATTGGTTGAGGTCCATCAAATGTGGTCGTGGCAAGATCTGGACCAACTCCGAGCGATTCCAAACAATCTGATGCACTCTGGGCGCTATTCGCATACAAGCTTTTCTCGCTTGGGACGTTGCATCCAGTACTCAGGCTTTGCACATCAATATGCCTGGAAGTCCTGGGAGTTTGAGAATAACACACAGACATTTGAAGACCTGGCATACACCTCCTGCCTGAACGGTTGGACTATGGGCAACCTTGCGAGTTCTGCAGTGGACTTGGCCACGTTCTTCTTCGACTTGTTTTCGCTACCAAAAGAAAAGGGTGGTTTTCTGAGTCACAAATCACTCACAGAAATGACCACGTTCAAGAGGCTGAACGACACGTGGTGTGAGGGCCCAGGAGGACCCGGATCTTGCTCTTACGGTATGGGGATACTAACGAACCAACTTGGACAAGACTTTTGGGTCTTGCAAGATAAGTCTGCGGATGAATCTGCTGTCAAAGTGCTTGGGCATCCTGGTGAGGACTGGGGCAGTGGATGCTCCCCGTGTGGTTTCAATCCAAAATATGGTTTTGGGATTTGCATGGCCTACACCAGTGTGATCGGCATGAATTGCAGTGCAGATTTCCAACTGAACTTCGGTGCAGTTCAAGAGGCGACTTGCTTGGCCTATGATGCCGTGCTTGGCCTCTTTGGTGCTCCAAGATTGAACTGCACCAATCCCACGATAGCACATCCACCGCAAGTCGTCAACTGCACCTGGTCCAGGCAGGACAACAACCACTCCGCTTTTTTACTGGAGACCAATCTCGCTGACACTGAGACTGCGGTCATAATTTGATTGCCAAGTTTGAATCTTCCAGTGCAGCTGCTTAGCAGTGTTGCGGAGCCTAAAACATGCTTTGTTTCACATCAAGGCTTACACCAGGTAATCAGATGTACTCAGCCCACACTAGGGAATGTGATTGTTCAAAATTCAAAACTCAAACCTCTCGAAGATCCTTCAAATTGAAATGCCTCTCTACTGGGAGTGCAAGAGTGTATTGTTTACGTCAGCCTTGACTTATGCTTTTGTACAGTGTCGGAGTGTGACCACTTGGGCTGCACTAGCCAAAAGTCTACCTACTTAGATGCCTTTGTCCGTCCACAATGATATTCCGTGTTGCTTCCTCATGAGATCGCAAGCTGCTCTCTACTAGTGCTGGACACTCTCAACATGGATTTGCTTCTCAAGCACAACGCAGAACGTGATTGAGTGCAGATTCAACACTTTCCACAGGCTGCATACCCTTCTGCAAAGAAGGTGTGATTATATTTCTCGTAGACATATGCTTGCTACAGTTGCATTGTTATCTTTCATCATCTTTCATCTGTATTTGTGCCGAGACCTCAATTGTAAAGAAACAGACTATCCAGGTGCTGAGAAAACACTCAAAAACGATCCTGATGCCATGGACGTGGGCGACCTTGGCGACACAGCTGCGCTGCTTCTGACCTCGGCAGCATGGGCATGCGGTTTTGGTGTCGTTCACTACGTGCTCAGATTGACGTCCTCAATGCTACTACGGAATGAGGACCGGAAAGATCAGCACGAGTGGGCCAATTATGTCATATCTTGTACACAGGCGGCAATCTCTGGATTTGCCGGTGCAATGGGCTTGTTGATCGAGGAACCCTTCGCCACTTCCTTTCGCCGTGCAACTCGGTAGCATGTGATTGAATTATGTTTGTTTGAATTATGCGCATGTAACATATGTAATATATGTAATATTATGTAATACAGTAATATAAAACAATATAAATAGACATATATAGCTTGCGCTGGGCCGTTCATGGCCACTAAAACGTCACCTTTCATGTGCTCTAGCCTCGGGCCTCCCGGAAAAAACATATTCATACAAGGGCTGCCATGTTTTTATTTTTTGCAAGTTGTTGATTCTGCAAGTAGGTCTGCATGTTTGATGCGCCGATTGACACGGTGCATGGGCGTTCCTTGATCTTGCAGACAGCGATGCCGACGATTCTCGGATATTTTGTGTATGATTTGGCACTGGCCTGTCTGGTTTCCGAGACCTCAATGGAGAGACTGATCACAATCCACCATATCCTTTGTGTTGTAGTGTGGCCAATCAGCTATCATTACCAAGCTGGTTGCTTCTACCTCCTGTACATGATGGCTGCAGAACTAAGCACACCATTTTTGTGGTTGGTGGTGTATTTCTTGCCGCGGTATAAAGTCACTGGGCCATTCTACATCTTCATGGGCCTTGTGATGGTGCTCGTGTTTTTTGTCATTCGCGTCCTTCCCGGACCAGCCCTGTTGAATTCACTCATCTCGTCTCAAAGTTACTGGAAAGACGTGAACACGCCGGTTTACGCACTGGCCATGGTGACTTTGCCACTACCAAGTCTCTTGTTCACTTACTGGTTTGTCCGAATTCTGCAAGGCATGGTTGGGGCCCTTGCTGGCCCTGACAAGAAAGAAGTTTGACGAATAAAAACCTAATGTTATAAATATGCAACTTCCTCATAGACATGCCACTTCTTGTCGTAGGTTGCTTCACTTTTTCCTCCCGCTCTGCTCTTCTCCTTTTGAATGTTTGCAGTGGAGCGGAAGATGTTGGAGCAGCATTGAGGAGCACAGAATGTGATCCCATCATCTTTCCAATGCTATCCTGGAAGAGTTCCAGGAGACAAGCCTGCCGCAGCATACAAAAAAGGATTGTGAGAAGCTGTAGTGACACAGTCTTTCTTCAACCTTCACACCCACAAAGCCTCAACATTTCGCGAATGGAGGTCCTTGCAAGAGTGCTTTTAACACCCCTTTAGAAGTTCTCTACGATTTCACAGCGCGATTTGATAAGTTTGCACAGCTGCTAGGTCTTTGAACTTGAACCTTGTCCAAAGCGTTGACTCCAAGACTCCAAGGACTCACGGTTTCGAGTGTTTTTTCTTAGCGGCAGTTGTAGAAGCTAGGATGAAAGGTCAAGGTTTCCAACTGATGCGTAGTGATCAAGTAAAGATTTTGGCAGGCTTGAGAGCTTTGGCAGATCCAGTGCCATTTTCAATCAAGTGCAAGTTGCCTAAGATTTTCTGAAGGACCAGCCCTTGATGCCACAAGCCTAGTGGAGACAATGCTGGCTTTGGGCAGAAAAGAATCTGCAGTTTGCAGAGCCGACTCAAATTATTTTTCACCTTGGATGGTCGAAAACTCTCGTGGTTTTCTGGCTCCAAGAAAGCAGATGCCGGTCCTACCGTATCCTACCAATGTTTTGTTAGACATGTAAGATGCATACAGTAGCTTGTTCAGCCTAATGAGCTCACTGAAGGTGCCAAGGATTCAATGATATTCAATGAGTCAGACTTGCCCAATTCATTACCCGATGCAGCTACGGGTGGGGCGATACTCTTGGTGCACTTGCTCAAAATCAGGCTGATTAGCCAAGTCCGGAAACTGTAAAAACTCCTTAAACACCTATAAACACCTGGTAGATCTATGAAGTTGTGAAGAGACTTCCATGTTCACCTCAAGGAAGGCCATGCTCACATTTTGCTCGAGCTCGAGCTGAGAATTAGCAGTTGGGCAGCAGATTCAAAAGCAGTACTGTATCTAGATTCAAAAAAAACAGGTTGGACATGATTGTCAAAATCTGGCCCACTGACCACGGCCCCACGGCTGCTTGTAAGACTTGTGACGCATGAAAGGAAGCAAAGTCGGTTCATAAATGACTGCATTGCTACTTGCACTCATCCGTATTACAGGTTTTTACCAGCGACTTGAAGCATACTTGAAGCAAGGCCCAGACCGGAAGATGCGGGTGCATCCAAAATCGATATTGAGGCGTGGTGTTAGGAAAATTGGCGTGGTGTTAGAGGTATATTATTATATATTATATTGACAATTTGTGCGACGGACATACAGAGCAAATACTACGTAACATAATGTGGTGATGTTGTTGTTCTTTCAATGTAACGCGGACATATCCGAACATACGGAAGCAAATGCAGCCATTTGACGTGCAGGTTGTCCAGATGCATGAAGCAATGGGCTAGTCAGCTCATTGCCCCCAAATGTCCGTGCAGATTTGATGTTTCAGGCCTACCGTTGAAATGTCCACTATGTAGCGAGTGTGAGCAAAAACTTGACATGTAGTTTCTGTGTTGTCCTTTAGCACGTCCAGATGCACAATAATGCACAATATTTCAGGTGCAACAGGGAAGCATTCGTTGCGTTTCTTTGTGGTTGGTGGCTTCAGTGGCTCGGAATGTATTTGCCGTCGACCACCATTGTCGTGTGCGAAAGATGCATGAAGAATGACATGTTGATTATATGTTCACAACTCAAACAATTGTTTGAATTAGCTTATATATGTGAATCTTATGTGAATCTTATATGTTAGCCATACCTTATGAAATAGATTGAATGCCGGAAGCTACGTGATCTGGCATGAATGCCACCACCGATCGAGGTGGAAGTTTGGCCGGGGCCAATGCGACTTTTTGTGACTCAAAGGCGCACGAAGACTTTCTTGACAGGGCTGGACAAAGACCATGTACTGACGGGCACTGATCAATTATATAGATATCGCTGAAACGTAGGTTCCAAATGCCGCCGAAGATGAAGACGATGAGGCAAGCGCAATTCATTGGTCAGGATGATCATTGCTGAGGGTGATGCTGATGCAGTTTGCATTCTTGTGTCTGATACCCTTAGTGCATCTCATGTCACCCAAGTTCATTTTTTTTGCAGGACTTTGACTTCAACTTTGCCAAGCCGCCAGTCGTTTCAGCTCCTATACAGCTGAAGTTTTCAGTGCAAGTTAAACCCTCAGAGGCAGGACAGCGTCCGACAGCGGACATTCAGGTCCACTCCACCCTGTCGTTGCCTGTTGAAAGAGGTTGGCCTCGGGATCAGCTGGAGCCAAAGGATGTGGCATCTTTCATGGCCGAAGTCTTAGCCGATCGTCTGCCGCGTTTTGCAGCGGATTTTTGGAATTTGCACCTGGTAGATGCTCCGCTTCAGCTCCGTGGCTATCAGCAGTGGTCCTCAGAGCACCCTGCTCAACTTCGAAGTACCTGGCTGCCAAAGATATGTCCTGCGTGTGTGACGTTGCAGCGCCTTCCGAGTGAAATTGGATTTGACCTTGGTCCTTCTGGCAAATTGACGGTGGCATGTGAGCCTGTCGGCTTACAAACGACAGAAGATGGAGAAAGGTTGGACTTACAGGTGAGCACCGCCTTGAACGGATTTCCAGTGGCTGGAGCAGCTTGGGGTTGGCTCGGATGTGGTGGCCGTTGGTGGTTTGAGAGATTTCGCTTGCCAACGCTTCGCAAAATGCTCCAGGCATACCATGAGATGGTGCATGAACAGATGATGTTATACTATGTTGCTGCTTTGAAGAACTAGTCGCTCCGAAAAGGTACGCGTCCGGTTGTGTCGCTGCTGTTTCACCATGTTGCACCATTTTTACCTCTTGCCATGTGTTTTTGCTTGCGGCTGGTGCATGCTGCATGCGTGTTTTGAAGAGCCACGGTAGATTTGTGGCCTTCAATTTAGACAGGATTTAAGACCCAACTTGTTGAAGCTAGACGTATTCCTTTTTCGATCCGACCTGCAGTCCTCTCAGCCAGATGTTGGAAAGAATTGTCGCTTCACCTAGCTCAGAGACCAGGCTGTGAATTTGATGCTTGGATGTAAACAGCGAGTCGTTCGCTGCTGCCAGCGTTGAACCCACACAGACGTTTTGCAATCGCATGGTAATATTTTCAGCTCAATCCCTTGCACGCGACCCCTGCTAAGCTGATATGGGTTGCGGCTCATCGGTGCAAGTACATCAAGATCCAGATTCGGTGCGCCCAGCAAACGTGCACATGAAGAGAACTATTCACTTGCCGTTTTCTTGTTTACTCTTAACTTGTTGAGACACGGAATTCCATGTGGGCTGTGACTTCTTGAACATGACCCTGTGCAGAGGTAGTCCCGACTGCTCCTAGCGCTGCGGGGAAGCAAGATGTTTCAGCCTGAGCTTAGTTCTGATGTGTGCAAAATTGAAGCCAGGGGGTACTTGAGGCAACCGTTGACTTTGTAATTAAATGTTTGTCTTCACAAAATGAGATTCAAAAAACGTTGAAGATGCTGATGCCATATTATGTACATGTGATGAAAATGCTTCGCTGATCTGTTTACACCGCATGTGATTATTTGTAGACTTTATATAGCTCCAGGGACTGTCAATTTCCAAGCCATTTCGCACATAGCTGCTATAGGCAAACAAGTGTGCTAGGAGGCATACAGGGCCGAAACCAAGGTGTCATGATGTCATGCTGACATTCCAAGCATGGTTTAAAGTTCAGAGAAGATCCCGGAGCCAGCCTCTACATCAATAGCTGTTGACCCTACTATAGGCTGACTCCTCTATTTGCCAAGGGTTTAATTCTTTGGAGATGTGCGCCTGATTTCTATGTTTGACCAAATTCTGACCTGGGGTGGTTGACATGTACGGGCTTCCAGAGAAAGCAAAATGTCAGCAACCAATGTTGATTCTGGGTGTAGACTATTAATTGACAATCCTTACCTTTTGCTCTAAAGAGGACAACTGTGTAAGTGCAGCACGCTTATTCTCCTGTATCAACAAATCATGTTCTGAAGACTTTCAGTCAAAAGGCTGAATGTTCAAATGTTCCAAGGCTGCCTCATTTGCTGATGGTTGCAGACTACGTATTTTCCACATCAATGATGTTTACGCCTTAGACAATCTACCAGTGCTTCGCAGCTGCATACTTGCACGCAGTGAAGGTGTGAATGTGTTGACGACACTGGCTGGCGATTTTTTGGCACCCTCCCTACTGTCCTCGATCGACCATGGTCGTGGAATGGTTGCTGCGATGAATGCAGTTCCGGTAGATGCAGTTTGCTTTGGGAACCACGAGTGTGATATACCATTTGGTAGCCTTGTGCAACGCATAAATCAGTTTGAGGGCACTTGGTTGAACTCCAACATGCTATCAATGAAAGAAGAGCCAGAACTTCGGGAGAAACTCGTAGAATATCATATGGTTGAATTGGAAGGTGGAAGATCCGTTGTTTTGACCGGCTTCCTTATTGGCGGAGATAAGTTTGCTTCCTTGTACAGGAAAGGAGCCTTTGGTGGCCATGCGACCAAAATCAAGCCTGTGCTTGAATCTGTGGATGAGGTCATGTCTCAAGTGCACAGCATCTATCCAGACGCTGACTGTGTCATCCCCTTGACCCATCAAGACATGCCAGACGATGTCGCCATAACCAACCGAGGGCACAATTTCCCGGTGGTTTTGGGTGGCCATGACCATGACGTTTTTTGTGAACATCACAACGGCACTGTTATTGTGAAAGCAGGAGCCGATGCCAAGAATGTTGCTGTGATCGACCTCTTTTGGGAGAAAGGGGCTCCGCCAAAGTCTCCTCCCATCGTGTCCATAGAGATGGTTCCGTTAGAAGCTCCAGAAGGCAAGGAGCGGTCTGAAGCTCCATATCAGCCAGATCTGAAATTACAAGAGACTGTGAAAATCTTGCAGAGACCAGCTGAAGAACTGAAGGCAGCTACCCTGGCAGCAATGCCTGTGGATGACGAGGATCCCTTGACATCAGAGGGAGTGCGATTTCACGAATGCACCATGGCAACTTTGCTCGCAAGCGGATTGCGAGACATTGGAGGAGCTGATGGTGCTCTGATGAATGCAGGTAGCATTCGTGGAAAGAAGACCTATTCTGATGGCAGGATCCGCTTTGCTGATTTGGCCTCAGAGGTGCCGTTCCCATCCACGGTCATCACTGCTGTGATTCCGGGCTCAGTGCTATCAGAAGCAGTTGCAGCAAGCAGAGCTCCATGGCATGGGGCGGAAACCCCCAGGGCTGGTGCTCCTGCTGGATCCACCTCCCATGCCTTGCATTTTGATGATGGGATGAAGTCAGATCCCATCACAGAAGAGCTTGTTGAAGTTGCAGGGAAACCTTTAGATCCAGATTGTCTCTACAGCATTGTCATTGATAGTTTCTTAATGCACAACGACAAGGTCCTCATGGAGTACACCAAGGCTCATCCGGAGAACGTTCCATCTGAGGAAAGCGGGCGACCAGCCCTGCCGATGTTGGTGGAGTTTTTTTGTAACAAGATTTGGGCCAGCCTTTGTGATGTGGATGGTGATGGTGTTGTTCAGGTTGAGGAAATTGATGAGTTTTTTGACTTAGCAGACACTGATGGGAATGGAGAGAACCTTGCCCGAGATTCAGCACATTTTATTCGCACCTTAAGTTCTGGGAACTTGGGGCCATTTCCACCATTTACTTGCATTGTCTTGCATTCCTGTTGGAAATTGTAGGTCCTTCTTGTTGGGAAGCTGCCACTCGAACTGAGGCTTGACGTGGACGAGATCATGGTTGCCATGTCCTTGAGGCTTGGCGATCTAGATGTGACCAGAGTCTTGGCTCAGCAATGCGTGAGCCTGGCTGACGAAGATGGCAATGGGAAGGTCTCAAAAGAGGAGCTTAGAAAGTTCATGATGGCAGAGGCGAAAGCGCGCTTGGAAAGTCCAACGACGTGATGGGCCTTGATGGGTGCATCCCAGATTTCCCCATTTTTTAATCAACGGTTGGTCAAGTGATGACACGTATGACATGTATATATTTGATGAAATCTGCATGGTATGAGAAATCCTCCAAGTCAGCAGTCTCCCATTGGCCAACAGTTGACGGGGTCTATTGAGATTGGGATGAGTTTGTGTCAGGAAACAAACTATGAATCTTTCTGTGTCATTTTCGAGATTCCAGAACACGTGTGCCACTCCAATTCTGCTGCAATCATGTGCTGCCCAATCTTCAGAATCATACACTCTTGCAAGCTGAAGGCTTTGCTTTTGAGGCATATCATTTTGAGACATTAGGAGGAATGTACAGGCACCAAATATTGGATAGCTTGATAATACTTCCAATCGCAGAAATTATATATATAAATAATAGATAATATATAATATATTATATATAATACAATATACTATAATATGATATAATATGATACAATATGATATAATATGATATAATATGATATAATATGATATAATACGATATAATATGATATAATATGATACAATATGATATTATATGACATAATATGATACAATATGATAATATAATATAATATAATATAATATAATATAATATAACATAATATAATATAATATAACATAATATAATA
>Ga0126342_10003415_pt1 | contig 26219 bp, 30 predicted proteins | sample Cyp1metagenome_FD_92528 | JGI IMG/M metagenome (GOLD analysis project Ga0126342, IMG submission 92528) | Coral microbial communities from Lord Howe Island, Old Settlement Bay, Australia - Cyphastrea 1 metagenome | ecosystem: Host-associated > Invertebrates > Cnidaria > Coral ...
ATAGATAGATTAGATAGATAGATAGATAGATAGATAGATAGATAGATAGATAGATAGATTAGATAGATTAGATAGATTAGATAGATTAGATAGATTAGATAGATTAGATAGATTAGATAGATTGGATAGATTGGATAGATTGGATTAGATAGATTACATAGATAGATTAGATTAGATTAGGTTAGAATAAATTAGATAGATAGATAGATACATAGGTAGGTAGGTAGGGAGAAAGATATATCTATAGATATGTAGATAGATTTATAGATATGTAGATATGTAGATGTATATTTATATATGTAGATGGATGGATGTATGGAAAAATAGATGTATAGATGGATAGATGTTTAGATGTATAGATGGATAGATGGACAGATATATGGATATATGGATATATGGATAGATGGATAGATGGATAGATGGATAGATGGATAGATGGATAGATGCATAGCTGGATAGATGGATAGATGGATAGATCGATAGATCGGTAGATCGATAGATCGATAGATTGATAGATAGATCGATAGATAGATAGACATATAGATAGATAGATAGATATAGGTAGATATGTAGGGTGTTGAATAGAAACACATTTGCATATATATATACATACAATATTTATATATATATACATACATACCTACATACCTACATACCTACATACCTACATACATACCTACCTACCACCTACCTACCTACCTACCTACATACATACATACATACATACATACATACATATAAATACATATAAATACATACATATATATATACATACATACATACATACTTATGTATATAGAGCTATTGATTGATTGGCTGGCTGGTCACTGATTTATTCATCGTGTATTTGTATATCCGTCTCTTCAATTAAACAAATCAACAGAACCCTCGGCACATCTGGCTATGCCAAATCAACGTGGCAAGGGATATTCCTGCCTTGTCAGGCTGGCTTGGACAGTTTCCTTAAAACCGTCGTCTGATTAGTCAATAGATTGACTTTTTGCCATATACACAGATAAATACTTATTATACAGCCATACATATGTGTATATAGGCATATATAAGCAGTGGATAGTCGGGGAATACGTCGAGCAAGTTTTCACTTATCTTTTGGGTATCCACAGGTTGGTATGGCCTTGTGGTGGAAGCAACTGGAGTCGGAAGACCCGCGGCGCTTTAAGATGCTGCAAAGGAACGGACAGGTGGGACCCGGCGCATCTATCCAAACGTATCCAGAACAAACGAACACGATATGTATTTTTATGTGTGTATACATATATATATATATATATGTATGTATGTATGTATGTGTGTGTGTCTGTGTGTTATAGAATGTTGCCAGTATTCACCAATATTGTATAAGAACAAACGTGTTGTCATGTTTTAACAATGCTGACTGATACATATCAGGTATCATTAGATAATTTCTCTTGATATCAAACTATGTTAAGTAAGGATGAACAAACATGATCTAAATGATGTTGACTGATAAACCATATCAATGACAACCAATATCAATGATATTCCCAGGTCTACCCGCTGGACTACGATGCGTCATGGCCTGGCCTGAAAGGTGGGAAATGTTGTTCCATGTTCAATGGGAATTAGATAGGATCAATAGGTGAAATGTTGTAGTCCTGGCCATAAATTACTATAAATGTTGTGAAAAATGTGAAATGGTAATTGAGTGATACTTCTTTTAATAGGTGAAATCAATTTGGTCCATTTTGAATGGAAAATCACTGTGTTGAATAGGTAAATCATCGAAGTAAATGATTATGAACGGCCCATTTCCCATAGCTATCTATGTTATATCACCAGAGTGCAATTTGATTGATAAATGGTAAGAACGTGGAGCAAGATAGGTTGAGATAATCAGTTACAATAATATTCTTGATAAAATGGATTGGATGATTAATAATTAGGTTGATACTGGTTGACTGAATGGTGGACTGAATGGTTGATGTTACTGGATATCCAGGGGTTTTCACACATGATTTAACAATGGATTAAATGGTTGATTGTACCTGATAATGATTTAAGTGAACAAGCAAAAGCATTGAACAGTAATTTACAAACATTTTAGGAACCCAACCAAGCATGACCAAACATGGGTTCTTCATATTCATTCATATACCAACTTGTCAGATTACTTACATTGATCACGTACCACATGTGGTTTTATGTACATACAAGTTTGACGATATGATCTACAAACATGGGTTCAGATGATTTATCCAGCACGGGACCTCGTACCAGGTTACCAAGGATATAAATTGTCAAACATATGAAATGGTCAATCTGAAATATCAAGGTGAAGGGTTGTGTCCATATTCACAACTCCGAAGTTGGGATTTCGCATTTTCTGCCCTGGTTCAAGAGAACATCTACTTCGGAAAGCCATGTTTTTGGATGGTCAACGGGTAAACCTCTGGTTCCCCCAATGTTCCCTAAAATCCGTATCCTGTGAGACTCATCTCATATCCTCATGATGGGCTCCTGCAACGTAGTACTGCCTGATTATGTTTGTTGGTTTCAAAGCCCATCCAGTGATATATTTGCCATATAGTCAACCTAGTCCAAAAGTGTTTCAATTATAAAACAAACATATCAACTAGCTAACTATATGGCACCACCTTGTAAATAGTTAATTTCATCTTAATGATTTCTTATTATAACATATGATAATAATAATAATAACCCACTATTTCCCATGGGTACCAACTGCAAAACCTCCATTTTTGTACCTCGAATTTTGCGCCAGGTGGCAGGGCCAGTCCCGGTAGCGCGGGGAACACGGCGCCGGTGGCGCCAGCCGTGTTTCCAGCCACCATGGCCTACACCCTGCAGCTCTTGGAAGAGGAAGCTGGGAATGGACGATCCATGTGTATTGCCAGGGAATGTCATAGATATCTATGTGATTCTATATTTATTCTGTGTATATATCTTTATAGCAATAACAATAGTAGTAATAGTACATAAAGTGATAGTGATAGTGATAGTGATGATGACGATGATGATGATGGTGATGATGGTAATGATGGTGATGATGGTGATGATGATGATGATGGTGGTCGTGGTCGTGGTCGTGGTCGTGGTGGTTTTGTTTTTGTGGGTTTTGCATGAGCGAAAGGATTTTCCATGGATTTGCCATCGCCATGTTTCTGTACTTGGAGGGCACTGTATCCAGAAAGGTTCGGTAAGGACGAAACTTGACACATCCCACCTTTCTACAGCAGGTGATAGGGGATGAAAGCGCTTTCACACAACGTTAGAGTTATGCTAGTATATATATATATATACTAATCATCCAGATACAAGAACACATCATGAGAGGCTCATGTTTTTCAACAACTCGTATTTTTTAGTATATGTTTTTTTTGAAGAACAAAGGTACACATTTCAAAACAGAATGATCAAACCAAAAGTGGTGTCGCGTTTCCGGCGTCGCGTCGCAGGAAGGTGGGACCTTAGCCTATTTGGATTCGATCGGTTTTGGCCCTTGGGTTTTTGTGATTGGGAAGCGAGTTGAAGCTTGAGGAACCTTCAGTATTTTGCATTATATATATAGTTCATTATCTATATATATATTATATTATACTATATATTTTGTATTTTATATATTTTTATTATATTTCATATATTATATATTTTGTATTTTATATATTATTTACTATATTTCATGTATTAAATATTTTATTTTTTATATTATATATTATATGTTATATTTTATATATTATCTATTATCTATTTTATATATTGTATGTCATATATTATATATTATATATTATATTATATTATATACAGTATATGTAGATAGCATATACAGTATATATATTTATATATATAATATAATACTGAATGTAATTGGATGGAATACCTACAGCCTTACCAGAATTTCAAAATCATGCCTCGAAGCTGCCAGCTGCAACATTTCGAATAAATTCAAAAACCATGATGCGATGTGTTGAACGTTCCATAAATCCAAAACAGACACTATGGAATGCTCGGGGTCACTCCAGTCCACCAGAAATGCTCAGGGTTCCCGGCTCCTGGGTGGATTTTCAGGGTTCATCCCCCTTGGATGGTCTCCACTTCTGGTTCGTTACCTTCTTGTCAACAGCCACTTCTATCTGATTCCACATCTGTTTATTTGTGACTAATTAAATTCCTTTTGATGATCGATCTACCATTGATTCACAAGGCATTCCCACCCCAGATCAACAACATGTCCAATCTCACCCTCTAGCCATGTAGAAAATTTCAACAAACCAGTTGGTTGATGACAATAGTTTATTAGGATATCTTAGGATTGTCATCATACATCATCATATATCATCATCACCTCTGGCAACCTCCATTCACAAACCAGGTTTTTCAGGGATTTTTCCATTGTTTTTCCCTAGGTGTGAGTTCCACTGCTACAGCTCTTGCGTTGCGCTTTGAGGCCCCGAGGATGTCCAAAAGCTTCGCAAGATCCTCTTGGTCCAGGAGTGACGAGTCGCGTCCGCGGTGCCCCAGGAGCCGATGTCGAAAAGGGAAAAGGGATGAAAAGGGCGACCAGAAAGCTAGAAATTTAGATGTTGTATATAAACCGTATGTAATGGATTGCAATGGTATATATAATGGTATGGAATGGCATGTAATGGTATGTAATGGTATGTAATGCTACAAATGGTATGAAACAATATAAACATGCTGAGATCTCAGAGGGTATGATGATTGCAGATTGCTACGAGGACTATATGTCACTTATTTTTCGCCAATCTAGAGGGTTCTAAATGAAGGCAATTGACGAGTATTTGAGATTATTTGAGTATGATATAGTATAATAAGGGTTGAGCTGAGCGTCCTTGTAGGATTACGTCTGACAATCTTCCAGTAAACTGGGGTGAAGATGATAAGAGGCCGGCTTGGCAGGCAGATTTGATATCCCAACAATATCTTTAACTTGCTATCGTTGCTTGGGTTAGAGTTGACTCATATTTTTTTTTGCGGGTTGAACCGTCCTTTAGAACAGAACAGCTTCGAATATCTTCGATGTAACGTATCCATGTTTGGGAAAGTATCAAGTCTTCACTAACCGAGAATCGGGAATCACAGAAAACTCAACAACATTAAGGATCATCAGACCTGCATTCTTTGATGCCAATGTTCGAACAATTGGTGTATGTAAGGGACAATTGCACAGAATTTCAAAAGTGTCTAAATGGTTTCCTGCGAATTTACCACTGGAAATGCCTGTTTTTGCCCAATCAGAGGCTCAAGACCCGGGTCCTTTTCTTTATCGTCTTGGCAGGAGATCGTTGGGTCAACGTGCAGCTTGCAGGCATCATGACCAAGAGAAAGCGGGGGAGGATTAGGGGTTGCTTCAATTGGGATAATCTTTAGCTATCCCTTGGATTTAGCAATGTCTAAGCATCAACAACCATGGTGATTTAACCATTAACTAGGTGTATTACTGTAGCCAACAAAGTTCATTCATAGTCATAGGAGGCACAACACCAATCATAAATCATAACAATAATCATGCCAATCCCACGCCATGCCAGATGAGCGTCACCGCAACACACAGCGTCTCAGATAAAAGGTACGCAGACGCATTAACCACAAGATGAACAATTGAACATGTGGTTTGAAAGATGGTTTTAGCCTGGTTTTAGCTTTTTTGTGGGTATTCGTCAAGAACGTGTCTTGGTTGTGTTTTAATATGAAGTGAACCATTTTGGAACATGTTTTTGGACCATCCCTCTGTACTGACTCGAATCTTCCCGGTATGTTGGGGACCTTGAAATTGTTGAGTATAAATTCAGTGGACCTGAACAATATTGGTCGCTCTTGAACGGTCACTTGGTACTTCAGATGCAAGTTTGGCCGTTTCTTTATAGTATGGGATCCAGGAAAAAAAAAACACGGCTTACATATTATACGTATAAATATAAACCATGAAGTGGAAGTCCCCCATTCTAAGAAACACCCGCTTGGCATTGTTTGTTCTGGGGAAGCACATTGGAGGGCAACTCGGGTGAGTTGGTACAGAGTGTGAACTCTCAAAACTCTCAAACATAAGTGGCAATCTCCCATACATTGCTGGGGTCCAACCACCACACCAGTTGGCGTCTCCCGAATCTCAGCGTTTGGGCTCAGAGATTGCCGACCTCCACTGCCTTGCCGCTATGCCACCTGGAGGTGCCACGTCAAAACTGCATTTTGAGCGAGAAAATGATGACAGGGCATCAAATTTTCAGGCACAGTCATTTGAGAGGTTGGAGAGCATGTTTGAAGGGGTCATTTTGAGTTTCTGGACTTTTTGTTAAGTGGCACCCAGAATCTTCAAGTTCGGGTCCCCAAGCAAACCATTTCCATGATTTTTTGGAGGACCGCGTTATGGATTGTGTTTTGATGATTTATCCACTGTGGTTTGGAGGTGGTGTTTCGATTACCTCCATCAACAGAGAGACCAACATCGATGAAATCATTGAAGAGGTGCTCGGGTGAAAGTATAAATGAAAGCGGGGGTGGAGCAAAAACAACAGCAGAAACCGGGAATAGAATGGGGCTATAACGGGGATGTCATTAACTATGGGGGAGTCCTTTTTTATTTGCCATTGGTAGAAACGATTGATATACGGCGTGTGTGTGTGTGTGTCTATATATATATATATATACGCGATACATTTTGATGCAGCAGTTGTTGAAGATCATGTCAAGAACATCAATGGGAATGTTTGATCAGGATTCCATCGGCACAATATCTCCAGTATATCATGTCAACTTGATCCCGGTGGTATCCCGATTCGTTCTGATCTAAATTAGGTTGTCACTAACTTGAACATCAACGTGCTGTTTTCCCACAATAGAAACGTTGACAATAGTGATAAAATGAACATATGGATGTGAGTCCAGTTGCATTAAAACAGGGAAGTTGTAGATTGTTTGTTAGACGAACAGAGACGATACTGTTTGCAGTAGAAAGTTATTTATTTGTTCAAACTCTACCCTAGGTAAACAAGAATCTACAAATGGTAGTTTACTGGAGGGAACAATAAGATGTATAGATGTATGTACCTGTATAAACTACCAGTGGCTGGCATTGTCATTTTTTATGTTCATGCCTTGGATGATGATCCTCAATTAACTTCAATTAATGGGCAGGATACGGGATAGGATGAAAGCACCAATCAGATAATCCATGAGTTTGAATGTACGAAAACATGCACACAGTCTTGCAGAAGATCACAGAATATCATAGATTAAGATGACCATGTCTCTTTGCTTATCTTTCAAAAGTGGCCTTGCACGCAAAAATTGAAATTGAACTGGAACCACATCAGCAAGGCCATGCAAGGCCAGTTTGGAAGTTGGATCATCCCAGATGGTTGTTGAAAAATAGCCATGGTCATCATGGTCACTGGATGACTGGCATTTGCCCCATGACTTCGGGCCTTCTCAGATTTTCTCGTTCTGTAATTGACCATTCGATCATCCAAAATCAAAACATCACTGATCAATTGGATCGTCGTACCGGAGTCGTATCTGATTTTCGCATTTATTTAGTTATCCGTGTATATTATGTATATATCCGTACATATCCGTACATATCCGTACATATCCGTACAGATGTTTATACCTAGATCCTCCATTTGCCCACAACAATTGGTACATATTTGCCCATGATTCATGATGATTCTAGTACTTTAAACCTCCAAATGTTCTATGGATCAAGGTATACATCATGTATAGATATGATTATCCCCCAATTCAGATAGACCTGAGAATAGCCTGTGATCAGAAAACCGTAATCTTCCGCCACTAGGTCATGGCAGGGTTTGTATGTTAGGATGGTATATCATTTTCTGGTTGGTGGTTTCAAACATGCATTGTTTTTGTCACCCATACTTGGCATGATTGGTTAAATGTATTCCCGTCATGTAAACTAACATAGATGTTGAAAACTCTGCATTTTTTCCCTAGGGAAACGATGGTTTTTCCGCATCTATGTCATTTTTTTTTTCTCAGGATCATATTTTTGGGATAGGTTAAAACCGACGATCATAAATTCATTGGCCATGTTCTATAGCCATGCAACAAATAACCAGAGGGTCATTCGGGTCATCCCCATTTATATGATTTTATATCCATATTCCCAGACATTCCGATTTGTTTGATTGAAATCCCATTAAACACCATAAGATCCCATTAGAGTCCCATCTCCAGGTGCGGCGGCGCAAGGAGGCGGGAATGCCTCAGCTTGGCAAAGCGAGTCGCTGGGACGCTAGGGGAGAGATGGCTCGGTGAAAATGATGGGTCCCTGGATGGGTTGTGGAATGATGGATGTAGATGGATGTAGATGGATGTAGATGGGTGTAGATTGTACTGTATATTATTCATTATTTATATAACTACTTCATTGATCTTAATTGCTATAAGATTGTAATCTTCGCAGCCCGAAGTGTATCATGGGAATCATGGGACCAACTCTTTAGGATTTTACTTTCAAGGCTTACTTAGGGTTTCATGTCAGATTTAGGTGATATATAATATATATATATGTATATTACTGTATATAGGGTTTAGGGTTTTGTGTTTTGGAAACAAGTCTCGTCAGCCAAGTTGCCATTTCACCGACATACCAACATGCAAAAAACACTGGCCCTGCACAGCTAGAATCCACTTCGCCGAGCAGCACCCCCGTCCTGGCCGTACGCTAAAACCTGCAGCTAACACCGGCTAACATCTGCACGGCCTCAGGGTATCCAAGGTTAGTGTTCGACCATGGATCTAAAACGACTTCACAACATGTGATTTGTTTGTTTTACGAACCCCTTGGTAATCAAACATGGCAATGGGGACATCCCCTGTGAATGGAAGATTTCAATGGTAAATCGTCTGTAAATGTAAGATTGTAATGAAAAAAACACTTGTATAAATTGGGGGATTGTCCATTGTCATGTGCTATTGTATAGGATCTTCTTGCGAGATATCCTGATCTTGCGTAGGAAATAGCTGCCGGCTCAAACATACCCAATTGACTTGTTCAACAAGTCCACTATATAATTAACATAATCAGCATTAATCATCATTACACCATGCTTGGTTTGTTATACATTGTTTCAGCAATCACTCCAGCAACATGGCCAGAATGAGGACAGCAACACTTATTCACAGGGTAAGGCGCACCCCTAGATATATCTTCTATTAAGGGCATGGACATGCCTAAGAGATCACCCTGCTTAATGATATGCTGGTTTGGTATGGTGATGGATTCCCCACGGAACAAACACATATTTAAAGTATTTTAAAGTATCACCTGGCTACTTACCTGGCTATTTCCGAGATATCCGAATATACCGATTTTGTGTGTGGCTGATGCAAAAATGCCAAGGCATGGTGGACTATGAGTTGTGCAAAAAACGTGATGAACTTCAACGGAAGGTTCGACCTGAATTGGTCTTTGACTCACAGAGGCACATTCAGATGCTCGTTCGAAAGCGCGACCGAAGATTGGTAAGTTGCATATAACAATGGTAGGGAAAAACACGAACATTTGATGTTTCATCATTGTTTCATCATCATTTTCCCCAACAGAATTGTGAACTCGGGTGAATCATGGAGTCCAAACGCCAAAGCCATCCTACAGCCCCGTTTCATATCCGTAAAGAAACATTGGCTTTTGGTTGCAGCCTGATCTTGTTGGATCTTGTTGGTGTAATTTCGTTTTTTTTCATGTTTTTTCTTGGTTCCATGATGTTTAATCCCCACCCTTATCTTAAAATAATACCCTCTATTGGATTCCGTTGGATACTGAATCTCAGTTTTTGTTGCCTGCACTGTCTTGTTTGTCCCAATTGTTAACCAACGCCTCGCAAAGTTTTTGGGGAGGATTGGTCCTATGTGCCATGATCAAAAGATGGATTAGATACCCATATTTGTGGGACGGTCATCCTCCCGTTTCTAGGGATTGATATATTTATATATGCCCATGATGTATGGTATATTGATTCCCATTTTTCATGGAATGACCAGAGCCCACTAAGTCAGATCCCATGTAACTTATTGTAACTTGACGATGGCACTTCAGTCTGTCAAGGAAGATGCGGGCCAACCTCCAAGCTGATCCCAATTTTGATGTGATGCACAACCCATCCATCACCTTCAGCGATCACTCCACTAGCACGGTGGCGAAGAGCTGTGCAGGAGATGGGCGAAGAGCTGTGGCATTTTTTAAAGGGGAGATCATGGGATATGTAGCCAATAAATTCAAAAAAAGGATGCAATGGAACTATCAATTGGTATAATTATTGGGATATAATCTAACAATATCTAACATATGTATATTTGCACACATATACATATATATATATATACATAATATAATAATATATATAATACGTATTATACACATATACAGTCTAATGTATATGTATGGGTTCGTCAAAAATGGAGGATTTACTTACCATCAAGTGATGGCATTCATGGGAAAATGAGGTTCAACGGGACAGGGAGAATGGAATGAATTGATGGAAAGCTCAGTCGAAACCTGGTCATGTCTGAAACACCATGAGATGAGGATGATCCATTTTTTCCAAATTTGATGTTCGAAAATCCATCACTTGAAATTTCGTTGCGGCTTGAATGTTGAACCAACCGCACACGACCCCATACGTCAAGGCTGTAGTCATGGTGTCCTGATTGTCCTGGAAAGACAAAATCTGATTCGGGGATGGTGGATGCGTCATGTAGGTTTCGTTGCTCGATCCCACTCTTGTGGCTTCAGCCTGCTGCTTATGTTTGTTGGTTACAGCATTATTTAAATTTAAAGTATACATCCATTTTGTTGTTGGCTAACATCCACTGTCGGTATATTTTGTAGTTGTCAATGTCCTTATGTAAAGTTTGGTCTCTACATCAGCACCTTGATATACATTTCCATCTGTCTTGCTGGTTGTGCGATGCAACCGTGACTCTTTCAGCAAATGTCGTCACGACAACAGAAGACTCACATATGCAAATATGTATATATATATATATATATTTGTTGTATATATATATATATATATTTGTTGTATAAAGATATATATATATATTTACTGTGTAGATATATATATATATACATACTGTGTATATATATATTTATTTACTGTGTATGTATGTATATATATATTGTGTATAATATATATATATGCTTGCTGTACATACATAGAGATGGATATCCATGCATAGATGATGCGAAACAGGACATATATTTCATGATCACCCTGGATCCAAAAAACAGATCGTGGCCCTCGGAACGTGTCCGGTTGGTGGTTCAGAGTTTACCGCAGGAAGTAGCACCTTTGTGGATCTTCTAAAGAAACAGTATGGCTGCTTGGATTCGAAGTGCCAGGGTTCTGGTGATGTTGACTTGATGCAGATGTTCTCATACCCTGATGGTAATATGGGCAATGTGGTAATGGAATGTTTCCGCTGTTTATCGATTTTTATTTGCCGTTGAAATTGACGAGTTTCTTCTCGGATCCCACTCTTCCCACAGCCTCTTTGTGCAGGTAGGAATGTCTGAGTTCAAGGGTTTATGGGCCGGGCTCACTGGAAGATAGAATGCCACTACTATCCACTATGCTCACTATTCCTATGATACGGTGGGTGGAAGAAATCCTGCACCGCCTTGGATGGTTGAAACCCTATAAAGAATGGGATAAGCCACCTATCAACTGGTGCAGGATTTCTTCCATCCACGGTATCTTCCTGCTCATGGTGGTTCTAGAACAAACCCTTCCAGCTTGTCACATATCCTTTGCTGCATTCCTGCTGAGAAATATCCAGTAACATGAACCATATTCACTCTGACTTTAGCATATGAGGACTCCGATACCTTGAAGTACGCAATCATGTATGCGTGCGTTCTGTACGCGTGCATTTATACATATGTATGTGTATATATATATACATATTTACACGTATGTTTGGCTGTCTTGTTGCATCCTCAAAACTTTCGGCCTGTATATACCTGTAGTCATGATGCTACAGGATGGAGTGTCATCCATTTCCCAAGATGGTGAAGCCACATGAGGAAGACATGGATTCACAGTTTTTTTTTTATGCCCCCAAACAACGATACCAATTTTTTTAGCAGACACAAAGCCTGTAGCCATCCTACCTTTTTCTGCCCAGGCCAAGTTTGATGGAGGTCAAGCATGGTGAACTTGTTGTGGTGTTGGCGACGAAGCAATTGGGGATATCAGTGATATCATGAGAGTCTAACCATGCATCAGTCATGGGGATATCATGGGAATATGCGGGATCTGCATACGACCAGCAGATCAACAGTAAGATCTGAGAAATGTCTTGGTGCGGAGGGGTAAACCTCTAAAATGGCGTCTGGTTCTTGGGTGGGGTCTGAACCATTGGACTCTGGGGTTTCCCTATTTTCAGATAGACATATTTTAAATTATTTTAGTAGATATATCATTTATCTAAATTTCTCATTTCACCACCTATTATGTTTGTTTTATCAGATAACTTGATTCTCATACCTGTGTACAGACGCAATATTATGGAATATTGGTGACACATCAGAGTGCCGATTTGATTTGCTTTGGAGCCTTCCATCTACCAGACTTCACCGTATTCATCGCTACCCTGCACAGTTTAACCTGCAGCCGTTTATATGAAGGCTCTTGACTAGGGGGTTCAGTTACGGCTATAATTGTGTTCAACCATGGTAAGAATCTCCATAAGTTGGCATATGCTCCAAACGACGTTCGAAAAATCCACTCACAGGAACTGCACCCGGAAGGACGGGCCACGCATTTCAACAGGCTCTTTTCCTTACGCTATTTTGAGCCAAGGAGATGCGTTTCTAGAGCATTTGTAGGTGCTTCAAAAACCACAAGGGCCATATCAGGATGTCAGTGATTTTCCAGAAGATCTAGGTGTTCAAACAATGATATAACATCATTGAGAGTTTGTTGGAATGTGAAGGCTTGCCTTCTCAACTTTCTACGTCAAGTCATTTTCTGGACAAAAAGTGGGCAGTTGAACACTCTTTCCAATGTGGTGTAGTGGAAAACAAACATCAACATCTCTAGAGAATGGCTTTCCCAGTTTGGAAGAAAAACAACCACGATTATAGCGGTGTTCAAGGGTTTGGACTCGAGTATTTTTTTCTCCAAAGAATGTGGTAAAGTAACTCAAGAGCTCCAGACATTGTCGTTGTTTTTTTACTGTTTAATCAATCCAATCATCACAATCATTTCCAACAAGCCTCATGTTTTTTCATCATGGAAACCAAATTGATTGGTAAATTTTGCTAAATAGGCCTTATTTTCGATCCAAATCCTTCCGTACTGCGCTCTCTGCCAGGTTTGGCTTGGGGTTTCTGAGCCGCACTTGATGACCAAGGCGACGTGAAACGTGCGCCGGTGATCATCGAGCACCTGATTGAGGTATTCTCCCAAGATCTCCCAAGAAAATCATGGAAGCCACGGATGGGGATGGGTTCAAACAGGTTAAAACACCATGATTTTCCCAGGGGGATGGGGATTTATATAAACGATTTAAACATATTTAAACATATTTAAACATTACTGGTTGGTGGTTTGGAACATGTTTTATTTTTCCATATGTCATCATCCCAACTGACTTTCATATTTTTCAAGATGGATAAAACCACCAACCAGTAAACATTATGGTGTTTATGGGTTGGATCAGCTATGGTAGCATCGGGCTTGACAAACATCCAGCAGCTATGTTGATGTTCACTGGGGTTCTGACCGTTTCTGACCCATAGTGAAATGAGTTTGGAAGACAAGGTTCCTGTTGGAAATGATATGACGTGTTTTTTTGTTCGGTTCCATTTTTGTTTCTGGGAGATAGAATAGTTTGAGTTGGTCTGACTTCAGTGAATTGGCGACCGTGACCCAAGAATTTATAGAGTTGTTTAGCCGTCAAACACTTTTTTTTTCCATTTAGGTGTGTCTGAAAAATGTTGTATAATTACACAATATCACAGATATGATGGTAATTTAGAGCAAAAGATGATGAACCAGTGGATTTATATAGTGGTACCTTATTTTCAGACTAGCTTGAAGCCATTGGGACCTACAGCTTGGGTAACCAGCAACATCAGCGGTGAATTCCAGAGTTTCTACTTAGATGGGCCAGGGAGTGAGCTAAGTGGTTAGTAATTCCCTTGTAACTGGGTGTTGTGTTGGGTTGTTTTAGGTTATTCTCATTTATTTTCCACTTCACCACTTGACCGGCCCTCCCATCACGGCGGCTTTCCACAAGGATTTCTGTCGAAATTTGGTCAGCAGGATACCACTGATGTCAGCCCGACTGGACCAGCACACCCAAACTCCCAAGGAGAGAGGGGGTGAGCACGTGAAATTTGCCACAGCAAATGTGATCCGAATGACACGGCGCATCTGTCCAGCAGTCCATCGGAAAAAAAGGCTCAACGCAAGATGAATGAACATGAATGTCCATTGTGATGAACACGAATAAAGTGTCGGACTCTTAGCAGTCGGGTATTTATCACTCAAAAGCATTCACTCCAAACGCAGTCAGTGGGTTGGTGTCCCATTTTCGGTCGCAGCTTCGCCATGTTTGCAATCCACTTTCCATTGAATGATAGTTGAGCTTCCACAGGATGTGTTCCATTGAAACAGTGGTCTCTTTGTCTTCGTGTCCCTTTTTTGAGGCCTTTTCCAATCTAAAAAACGATGGTTCAACAACGCTCCGAAAACGATCTAAAATTGGTGTTGCTTACAACCATACTTCGGATTCAACAGTCAGTGTCAACTTGGAAGCAGGGCTGGGACTTGACCATGCATCACATTCAGTTCAGGGACATGCCGAGGTTTGCGTCGCAGCCTGCTGTGGCCATGAGGAAGTTCCCTGAGAGGAGGCCGAACAGTGCACCCAAATTTGGGACCCAAAAAAACATAGATGTTGGTCCACTTTCAGGGCTATTTTGGTCCATATCAATATGTAATCCATAATAGTTTTATATATATATATAATATAACAATAATAATGATAATAATAAATAATATTAATAATGTATAAGATAGAGAGAAGCAGAAGCTCATGCAGCTATAAATCATAAGTCAATTAGAGTTGGAAAGACTCCAGTCCTCATACTGGACGCACATGCTGGGTGTTGATTCATAGAGTTGCATGCCTCCCAGGGACGCCGCAAATCAACTCGTTGAAACTCCTTTAGGGACAGGACCTTGATTTTTTCAGCATCCCAGGCTTTGTTGGCAAATCTGAGAGAGATTACAATGTAGAAACAAGATGAAACAAGGCTGTTGGTAAAGGCTCAAAACGAATTTTAAATGGAATCATCCACTGTACATGGATTAAAGCCGCAGAGTCGAATGGATGGTTCCGGGATTATCCTTAAAGTAAACGGTGACAGGGCTGCAACATGTTATGACCCAGGGAATGTATGGGCGATCTATTAACCAAAATCTAATCCCATTCCCAGCGCTCAAAAAGAGATCCAGTACTTTGCACCAGATCTACTGAGCAATGGTCAAACGATGATATATATTTCTCGTAGGAGGGGATACTCATCCCTCCATGTTCATTGGGGTTTGATGGGGTGTTGTATATATATATATATGAGATATATGGTTCTGTGTATATATGAACACATATAAATATACATATACATATATACATATACATATACATATATACATATACATATACATATATATATATATATATATATATATGTACATGTATAGTACTGGTACGTATACATACACATATACACATACATATATACAATCATATAAACATATGCATATGATGTATAAAACTATCTTTAACTTTACATGAATATACATATAAATATACGTTTACATTTATTATACATAAATTATACATATATATATATATATATATACATAGACATAGACACACACATGCACATCCACGTATATATATACAGAAACGCGCATACACGCATACACGCATACACGCATATACGCATCCGTACATACACACATACACATACACACACATACACATACACACACATACACACACACATACACGCACACACACATACACACACATACACACATACACACGTACGTACGTATGGAACAGTTTAGCAACATGTATTCAAAATGGCTCAGTATCCTAGGTAAATCTACCCCATACATGGAGCATATGGGATACATTGACCCTTCCTTCAAGTGGCATTATGGCATAGATCCAGACAAATAGGGGGTTTAGAATACTACAAAATCTATAAAAATCCTCTTGACATTGATTCCAGGGTGTATGTTTATCTTAGGGGAGCAACTCTACGGATCACAAAGTTGCTCGTTGCTTTCCGCAAACCGAACCTCGAAGTCTTCGGAGGTACCAAGCTGGACATCCAGGGCAGCGTGAGGATGCGGTGTCGGAAAATGGTGATTGACCATTGGGGACCATGGGTTTTGGAAGTATCCAATTTTGACACACACACACATGGGATCACATGGGTTTGTTTGCGAATAGTACACGTCAAACACACACCTCATGACATACTGAGAAGACACATTCATGGAAGATTCTGCACACACATGCTGGATCCAGAACATTTATAGCCGTTTAATTACCGTGCTTGAATTTCAAGTATTGAATGCGATGAGTTTGATTGTATATATATCCTATTTTTCACCCGTATCACTTGATATGATCATTCACAATCAGTCTATGATGTCTATGATTATAATCATATTACTATACAATGAAAGGACCCTGGAGTCTGGGTCGATGGGTCGATGCTTGCTACCCTTCAGCTGCAACGTGGACCTACGTGGAGGCTTCAACATGTTGCATCGATCAGAGCAAGGGGCTGGGCCTCGCTGAGTTGGAGGTCAGCTGGGTGATATCGATTGGAAATGGTTGAAACATGGATGAGGATGGAAGATTGGTTTTCACTAACAATTGGTGCTTTTCAGGGTCGAACTGTTAATTTACCCGAGCTATAGTAGGTGGGATTCTTATTGGGTATGCTGGTCGAGGTGAATGTTACTTTTTTTGATGGTCGAGGTTGCTTACTGGGATGAATTTGGTTGGTTAATTTTGATATTTTGGTATGGAAGCTTGATTCAAAAGCATGTCGGTTAAACCCACAAAAGGGGATACCCAAAAACTATCCCAAACTGCAGTTTTCATATGGATAATGAATGGACATTATGTTAAACCATTGGATTTGGGGGTATACATGGGTATACTATGTTCAGACAAATCCATCTTTGTATATAAATATCTATGTCGATCTCAATTATTGGGATATTGATGGATTTTTCTTTCGGCGGGCTCTTAATGTGAAATAAACATAAATAAACATGTAAACCAAGAGTAACCTGCAAGAAATTGGAGGTTGATAGTAGAACACAATAACCACCTAAGGGCAAATGGTAGGCCCAGCTAAGGTTAATGGTGTAATTGCGCAGTTTTATAGGTTTTATGGAGAACGATTCGTTTTTCTGGTTGGATATAGCTAGTGTTTTTTGTTTGTGTTTTTTTTTTTCCGGTACCCAAACTTAGCCATGAAAAGCAGATAAATGGTCAACCAACGACAACTGACCGCATGGGTTGATAGTGGCCATTGTCAGTCCTTTGGCTGTTCCCCTCCATCAAATGAATAGTTTCAAAATGTTTTAAGAGTAAATCGTTGTTCTGTTTGTTACCCTCTCTGCCAGAGAGGGGTTGGAAGATTGGTTTTCACTAACAATTGGATACAATTGTTGCTTTTCAGGGTCGAACTGTTAATTTACCCGAGGGTAGTAGGTGGGATTCTTGCTGCTTCATGCCTAGCATCAAGCACTCCAGGTACTCGCTGAGAACATTGAAGATGTCTCAGGCTTCCCGTCGGATCATCATTGTTCTGACACCTGGGCCTACAGATTCTGAGGGGTTTCCATAAATGGGGTATCCGCAATAGCTGGATGGTTTAGAATGGAAAGTCCTAATAAAAATGGATGATTCAATATGTTTTAGGGGTACCCCCAATTTAGGAAACCTCCATTTTGGGGATGAGTTAAAACCTATGATATTTGGGGGATGAACATCGATTTACCAGCAATTTTGGGGACAAAAAGGATACCAGGGTTTTGAACCATACTCACGTTGATGGATGCAATATTTGCTGTTTTGGGACGGAATTATTGGTTGTAGGAAGAAGGGACTTTGTTTAACAGGTACGGCAGAAGAGGGCCCCGTGGACTTTGACTGTATATCAATTGACACATTCAATAATGAACACCATGTACAGGGGTTGCCGTACTGAATCAAAGCAACATATATCAAAAACAATGTACCGCTTGGTCCCCCGGCTGCGGGAAACAGCCATCTAATGTCCTCTATCCATCATGTTCGCATTCGCTGGTTTTTACCGTGTGTTTGTATGAAACTAGCAAAAGTTGCCCACTTCTTGTGGTCCCTAGAGTCACTAGAGGCCTGCAAGTGTGCTGCTGTCTACATAAATGATCACAGGACCTATAGATACTTATAGGACATATCACAACCTTATTTTATACCATCAACACACCGTGCAATATGTATCTATAATTATATATATATATATCATATATATATATCACATATATATATATATATATATCATATATATATATCATATATATATATATCATATATATATATATATATCATATATATATCATATATATATATCATATATATCATATATATCATATATATATATATCATATATATCATATATATCATATATATCATATATATATATATCACATATCAAGATAGATAAGATGCATGCATGGATAGATAGACAGACAGAGAGATAGATAGATATATTGTGCGTTTGTTTGTCATTTAAATTTGAATCATTCGGCACAGGTGCCATCGATGCTCTGGCTGTGGCTGATCCCAGACGGCGAAGCGGCGAACAGGAGAGTTCACCAAAAAAGGGGAGTTGGCCATCTAAATATGTGGAGTGAAGCGTAAACAAAATATTGGATTCAGCAATAAATGAATGGGATTTTCAACAAAGAGAGTTACTGTATTCATTCCAAAAAGATAATTGTATTATATATATATATACATGTAACCATTGGATTGAACTGTTGAACCTCTCTCCAGCCCAGGGATTTGACCGTTAAAAGATGAGGTGAAAGCTGGACAATGGCGCGGCTGCTGGTTTAAAATATGTGGTGCGTGTCCAATTAATTGGTTGTACTTGTCCATATTTGCAGGGGAATTTGACCACTGACCACTAGTGGATTCGATTGTGACAACTTCAATTAGGCTATGGACCCCGACTTTCTTTGTATTAAGATATCAACCACGCATTTACCAACTGGTTTGCTGTCGCAACCCCCTTCAACACTCTTCAACTTTATTATGTTCCCATGTCTAATAGTCTAATAGTTCCTCCAACTCCATCCATGAAGAATGTGTTTTTGTATTAAAGGCTCACCGGAATAGATGGAACCAGTGGGATCCAGTGGGAACCTGGACATGAAAAAAACATCTTCAATCTACAACAACTCACACTGCTTGAATGCAATAAAGGTTTGCTTTGATGATAAGACAAACCAGTGTTTAGCAAAACCATATATAATTTCGATGGATTTGGCCACGAGAGAGTGGACCTCATAAATGTAAATTTGAGACTCGTTTCAAGGTCTCAAAAACGGACCGCCGAACTCTGTGACAAGATTCCTCATACATCATTGCGCTTTTGAAATAAGATATCACACAATCACATGGTCCACTTTCTTCCTATTCTCACCTGACCTGCAGGTTCGCGGTCATGTTTTTTTCTACAGAAGGATATCCATGTGATTCCCACAGTCGCAGGAGGAGGCCATACTGTAGGAAGGACTCAAGAGGCAAGCAGAGGCAAGCAGAAAGATTCCCACTAACAACTTCATGGTTCAGCTTTGCTCCACTGAAGTGACTAGGATACAGAAACATTCCAACTAAGAGGATAAAATCTGACTGGTAACCAAACTCTGGAATCATGTGTTCAGTTCGGGGAAATCAGTGATTGGGATTCAGTTTAAGTATTCCCGAATCCTTGACAAACCCATATGAACTCAAACTCAAACATTTGGAACCTAGTCTGGACTGAACGAAGTGAGTTGCTGTAGGGGCATTGCACAAATTGATGGTTAACAATTTAGTTTTCTGTACATGTTGGGGAAATCAAGCCAGTGTTTGGATAGCTGGGTCGCCTTTGGTTCTTATGTGGAAAACAATAATATTGTTCCTCACATCACTTTTTTGATGGGAAATAGGTAAAACAAAAATCGGCTAAGAAGGTAAAAATCAACATCTGTGCAGGGAAAGTAATGTTATCACTGTTTTAATAGGACTAATTCATAGGATTCATGGTTCTATTTTTTGGGGGGTGGCTAAATCTAAGATTACACCATGGAGGATATGATTGATGGTTGGTAACTTGCTTGCTACCACCTCCCAAATCACCAACGAAGTTAGCTTGCTGAATGATCAGAATTCATCCAGACTATTGGGGCGTGTCTGAAAATGGGCTCATTGTTATCCTTTCATGGCAATTTTGAATAATTTGAACAGGTGCCTTTTGTAGAATATACCCTGTGGTAAACTAACATAGCTATTGAAAATGGCCATAGAAATAGTGGATTTTCCCATTAAAAATGGTGATTTTCCATAGCTATGTTAAATTACCAGAGGGTAGATGAATCTAGTCAAACGAACGAATCTCCGGATTTCCATCTCTTTGTCTGCGCCGAGGCAGACTCTGTTGGTGGCACAGATATCGAGGCAACACCCTGATCCGAAAGATTCCGAAAGCCTGATATGTTTGGGAAGTATAACAGATGGATTCCGGTTATACAGATTTGGAAGATATGATTTGTAGGTGGAATTGGATGGGTAAACACCCGAAAAAAATCCCGAATTTTACTGAGACTTAAACTGTTCGCAGGAGCTCAGCACCTAGTATTTGTGTGGTTTAATGGCCATGGGGGGGCGGGGTGAAACCCCGCATTTTGACAGACAACCATGGAGTATCCTTTCGAGGGTGGTTGACGCTTTTTTCCCTGAAGGTTGGGCTAATGGTTGAGATTGATAATTGTGGATAGTTGAACAGTTTTTGTTTAAGGAAGTTGTATTTGTTCAATTGTTCTGCAGCATCACAATCGAAGAAGTCAGTGGAAAAGGTGTTGTAGCAAGATGGGTAGATGGACATGGGTCAAAGCTATGTATCCTGCTCTTACAAGTACCACTTGCCTTGAACCTTACCAAGATGAGCTTGCAAATGTCATCTCCCACATCTCTTTGCAAAGCCCTTCGGGGTGTTTTTGTGGTGGGAGCTGGTCCAGTCTGCCTGGTCACTCCTATCAGGCTTGCAAGAGCGGCTTGGAACGGCTTCGAAAGGCCTGCTCTGTTGGGAGGTAGCTAGCTTCTGGGGAAAGTCACATTACAGAAATGATCAGACATGTAAGCTGTAAGATCCTACCAGAATCATGGCAAATTACTGTATCAATCTTTTTTGAGTTGCTGAACACATGTTCCACAGCTGCAGAGTCTCCAATGCCGACGCTGTTTCTGCAGAGCGGCGAACTCACCATCCCAAAAAGCGACAGTTGGCCGTTTCTGAGAGCTTGGAGACTTGCCTTGAGAATGTCTCAAGTTGGACTTGATGATATCTTGGATATCTTGGATGTGCATCCCAGTTCGTAGATCACAACTTGATTAGCCAATCCACGTACAAGTGAATGCCTAATTTACTATATGGTTATTAGCTGGGATGCGCCCCACAAGTAAAGCGCCTTACGATGATATTTTCTCATATGTACACACCATGCACGGGACATACCATATTACCCATTGTATTTCTGGCCATCAAACTGCCTATCTTTGTCAGCTACAAGTGCTCCCTGACTGTTCTCCGAACAGGGCTGAATGAACACACGCTTGCTATATTAGTTTTGGTCACTGAGGCACCAGGCTTTGGTCTAGATACTAATTATTACTATGTTATATATATATATATGATATATGTATATTATATTATATATATATATATATATGTATAATTATATATAAATGATGTTAATTGATTACAATTATAATTAGTTATGAATGTAAACCATCCATATTCACGCTGACCAGGCCAGCCCAATCCTCCTGCAGCACTTCGAGAAGCACCAGCTTCCCAGCGCTTTGGATGCGACCGAGGCCGCAGCGATAGTGAGGATATCCCACATTGCACATGTGGATACCGATGAAATAGTAGTTTTAGTGGGCAGCCAGCCATAGTGATAAACCATGATAAACCAGAAAAAATGGAAAGATAGCCTGTTTTCAGACAAGCATGATATGTTATGGGGAAACTCATTATGTATAATCATCTATATAATTATATAATCATGAAGCAGTTACTAAGTGGGGGACATGTCCTAGTTAGTCCCGTGTAATCCAAACATGAAACCCAGACATATCAAGTAACAGACATCAGCATTCCACATGTCAAAAAGATCAATCGTATATACATACGGAGGTTTCCTAAAATACGGGTTCCCCAAATCCTCCAAAATTAGACCATGTTAGTATTGAAACCTATGGTTTTGGGGTTAGGAAACTCCCATATATACATATAGGATCGTATAGGGATATCATCCAAAGAAGACCAGCATCAAAGGCCACGAGTCGTTACCGAAATTTCATGGAGTTACTCTCGCAGGTCACCACTGTCCATCTAAATGTCACAACCTCCTCAGGCTGCATTGCTGGCCATTGAGTGATTCCGGGATCGCTGTCACAAGACCTCAGTGTGTGATCGGTGCAGAATCCAAAGTTTTTTTTCGAAAGGGTGTATGGCATGTGGCCAGGATTTATGGTGGAGGTTTGCTCCTTTTGTGCATTCCATCACAATTGAGGCGCAGCATATTCTTGGTGGATTCGACTGGTTGGAAGTGTTTTCAGCAATGCATCCATGCAAAGGTTTCCCATGCAGATCAGATAAAATATATTAAAATATGATAAGATGAAACACATGATTTTTTGAACACACGTCTACATGTATGTAGTCTTTGTGAATCAACGTGAGAATGTAGAATGCACCAGTCACCACAAAGACCCAAAAGCGTGCAGCATTCGCCTGCATTGATCCCAGAAGCCTCCGGTGAAAAACCGAAGATGCGACTGGAGCTTTGGATTGGCCCAGGAGTGGAGTATACCGCATACGCCAAGGTATGGCCGTTTTGATACCATCCGGTAATCAAACGTTGCCATGGAAAATCCTCCATAAATGATCATATAATTGGTGGGTTTTAATGGTAACATCATCTACAGATGGTGGGTTTTCCATTATCATTATCACGTCATGTTTACTTGAAGGTAAGCCTTTGAATTTTTGGGTAGCCTATAGACAAAGCACCCGGCAGCTGACCTGTGACTGCCATTATCTTCATGTGCAAGATGCAACAAAGAGAAACTGGTTGTTCCCAAATATGTTCCCTTTTTATTCATGTTACATCATATAACTGTATCTGTATTTGAGATTATGATCCCCAAGGACAAGCGTTTGTGGGTGATGGGTTGGTTTGCAATCACCAACCAGGAACTACATAACACGACAGAACCTATAGCATCTATAGCGGTATCAAATGAAATCATTTTAATCATGTTGTGCTCAGCTGCCAAGAGATATCCAAGCTCCATGATTGCCATAGTCCATAGATCTTTAATCCAGGCTCGGATGGCGAGCATCTTAGTCCACTAATTTGACGAACTTAATGATAAAACATATCTGGTTGGTGGTTTGGAACATTTTTTATTTTCCATAATATATGGGATAATCCTTCCCATTGACTAATATGTTTCAACATGGTTAAAACCACCAACCAGATATTGGTTCTGTTGTTTCATGAACCTCAAAGAATCAGGATTTTTGATGTTGGGTTTACAAAACACTTGTCTGATCCCCACAGTCAACTCATCCGCATGCCATTGGCTTGGCTCAAGTCACTTCAGTGCCACAACACATGAAACAAAACACCAGGATGACCAGCGATCCGACTTCTCAAGTATGGTACTTGAGTGAATATCAGTGCGAAAATGCAACAAAAATGCCTGGTTACTTGGTGTTGTCGTACACACACACACAATACGAGTGGTTTCAAGAATTGTCTTCCCCTTACTATACTTAGAGATGAACACCGCAGTCCTGTAGCCTGCCAAGGGCCAGCTGGGAACCCCACTTTTCCAAACACGGTTTCCCAGTTATCTCGGCAAATCCGAAAAAGATGCACCAACAATTCTAGACACGTGAGCCTTGGGATAGCAACATCATTGGTAAGATTTCCTGCTGCAAACACACGCAAGCTGAGAGGTATTCATTTGCACTTGTCCCTCTTTGCCTTGCCGCGTGCATTTGCGTGCCTCTCTCAGCCGCTGGTCATGAATCCCCGACGCATTGTTGTTTGTGATCAAAATTAAGATGGTCAAGAGAGTGATGATCCATACATAGTATATACACAAATAAATGTATATTCAATATGTAACTAGTGTATTTATATGATCGTATATGATGTATGTCAGGTGCCTTTGCAACTTCTGACCTAGGTGATGGACTATGATGCGCTCCTCCTGGACAACAATCGGTGGGGTGATCCTGTCTGCGAGGGAAATTTCCATATGGATACAGGTTGAATAAGTATAGCGCGCCCCCCCCAAAAAAAAATAGAAGAGTGCAATCCTAGTAAATCAGTGACAAAAGAGTTTTCTATCTTTTGTGGGTACTATATAATTACACTTGTTAAACAAATCTCTGGTTGGTGTTTTCAAAGATTGTCAACGATGGTTGATTTACATCCATACTTCTACCTCATGATCACCAACGAGTCAATGAGAATCAACCACTAACATTCTTCAAGTGGCTTGGAACCAGATACCAGCATCTGGATGCTAACAGGGGTAACCCCCATGACTTAGGAAACCTCCATATCATGAAGACCATAATTGCAGTCACCATCAGTCAGAGCAAAAGTTCGCAAGGCTGGGCTGGAGTCCAAAATCTTCGTTGAGACATGTTTATAGAAAAGATGTATGTACATTCCAGAAAGCGCTTCCCAGCTGGCTTACTGTAACAGTGTTTTTTGTCATGGAACCTATATTTAGATTTGTTTGTAAACCAACTTTTATCTATTGGCAGTGTGTTCCTATCCTGCGATATGCTCACTGAGATACCGCGAATCAAAGGTGTCTGGAAGGTGTCTTGATACTTCTCAGACTTCTCAGGTAGAAATCCACATGATCAGGTTGGATGGCTGTATCCAGATATCCGCGCGTAGTGTCTCAAATCAACATGGTACCTATTGACCTATTGGCTATCCAGTGCTGGTCAGCGAGTGGATATATCTACAGGGAGTCCCATGGGCCCATGAGATTATCAGGTGATAAATGTGATAAAGCAGTAAACCCTACATCCATATTGTCACAGGTGGATCACTTATAGACTCGCAACACCCGGAATTGGACGAAGGGAAGTCTTAAGTTTACATTTTGCATAAAGCCTTTGTTGTTTATATTTATAGATGTTTATGGTACAGATGTTTACAGTCGATAGCCAGGGTTTCCTGGTGTTTCCTGTCCTTTCCCTTGCTGGAAAACAGCCCTGACGTCCGATGATCACCTTTGGTCCCACGGTCAGGCGGTCCATGTTCCCCGGCTGCGAGCCGCGCTTGCTTAGCGTCTCTTCTGACCACACCATGCGCATGTGGAACATCAAAACAGGCAGGTTTGGTTGTGGTGATCATGGTGATGACGTTCCAGTCATAGATAATTACTGTAATGATTATAATCTATAAATGGGATAACCGGATACTATAGATGGTGATTGTAGATGGGATAATGAGTTGGATGGTTATAACATGTTATAGCATGCTATAACCCGCCGCGTGTTGCACCCAGCCGGTTGGTGGAGATTACTAAGCATAATTTGGGGATAGTCATAAGTCAATACCTCTATATTTCAAGCGAGTGACTTAGGACTTGTGAAAGATACCCCGGTGTGGCCAAGTCCTATCTCATCATGCATCGGACCCCCCCTGCATAAGTCCCAACTCATCCGGTGTCCGTATAAGATTAGAAACTATGTTTGATTTTTTTTAGTGCGGCATGGGCCACTCGTAAAACCATGATGACATAGGACTTGTTCCCCTCTGGTGACATACGAT
>Ga0126342_10003416_pt1 | contig 26218 bp, 26 predicted proteins | sample Cyp1metagenome_FD_92528 | JGI IMG/M metagenome (GOLD analysis project Ga0126342, IMG submission 92528) | Coral microbial communities from Lord Howe Island, Old Settlement Bay, Australia - Cyphastrea 1 metagenome | ecosystem: Host-associated > Invertebrates > Cnidaria > Coral ...
AGCTATGACACAACACATTGGACTAGGAAGTAGCGGCTCCCAGAATGCATTCATATGGAAAGGGGTCCCTTCTCCATCCTTTTGATCAATACTCACTCTTGTTCTTAATTCTTTGATCTATAAGCTGTATGAACAGTTTCACGGGTTGTTTGTGCTTTAGTGGGTTCAACCAGTATGCAAGCGCATTGTCACAAGTGTGCAGTATCAGTATATATACAGTAGAAATGGCAGCTTCGAACATGCACTGATATCTAGAGGGTATTTTGTGATAAAAGTTAAAAGCAATATTTTTTGCAGATACCATAGCCATTTGCTGTGTCAACACATCCAAGCTGCATTTGCACTTAGAATGCAACTATTTTGTATATACATTTTCCTTATATAGTACATACAGTTATGGAATGGGTGGCATACAAGTCACCTATGCCCTTGAAGACACAAGTTTTCTAGATTTTTCCTGCATATGCAATGGTATTCTTCCAGGTTTCAATGCAGTAAAAGATCTTTGCTTAAAATATCGATTGATCACAAGAGTTGGCAAATTCCAGGGGCTCTTCCATTTCCCCCTTGCTTCAGAAAAGGCGTTTTTACCTGCATATTGAATGGTAATTTGCTGTGTCACTGCAAGTATAACGGCAGACATTTTATTGCTATAAATGTATTCATGGCCGTGGGCAAAACTTAAACTATGTCAGTATAAGTTCATCATGGCAACCAGAAGGGCACAAGACCAAGTAAAGGAAACACTTAAGCAACCTTACCAAACAACTGTATCTATAGAATGGCTGCCTTGCTTGTGCATTGGCGCAGCAAGTTACCATGAAGTATGCCAAAAAAATGCAACTACTTGTGGAGGGAGGGTAGGTTGGAATTTGCATTTTCATTTACTAAAAGAGTTCCACTGGAACTATGATGTCAACCAAAAGGCGACCTGGCAATCCAATATCAAATACCACCAATGCAAATACAAAGTGCTATGTATGTATATATATATATACTGTCTTTGCAATAGCTGTATACCTAGGTAGTACCTATACATTAATATATACATCAAGTACCAACTGACACAATCAATCTCTATGTTTCAAGATGTTGCTGGGCAAACAATTTTGCCATTCATGCACTAAGACCACCTATCAAAAAACAATAGAGCCACAAAAAGCAAGCAACCAAGAATAGAGCTAAGGATTAACAAACCAAAAACAGTGCATCTCCCAAGAACTTTGATCTTTCATATATGATCAAAAGAGGAAAAGCAAGCATAAAATAGTCAAAAAACGCTTAAAACCACGTATTTTTGGGGACCTGGTGGCGTCCCACTCTCTCCGGAGAAGGTTCCGGAGAAGGTATGGGAGGCTTCCGTGCAGAGCCAGGTCAAGTTCAACAGGGTTCCGGAGAAGGTTCCGCAGAAGGTCTGGGAGGCTTTGGTGCAAAGCCAGGTCAGGTTCAACAAGGTTCAACCGGGAGAAGGTCTGGGAGACTTTGGTGCAGAGCCAGGTCAGGTTCAACAGCGTGTCGGAGAAGGTTCCGGAGAAGGTCTGGGAGGCTTTGGTGCAGAACCAGGTAAGGTCCAACAAATGGTGCAGAGCCAGGTCAGGTGCAACAGGGTTCCGGAGAAGGTCTGGGAGGCTTTGGTGCATCGCTTGGCTTCGCAGCACGCTTCAGAAAGATTTGTAAAAGTAAAACGTTGCGGCTGTTGGGGATACAACCGAAGCTTATTCACTTTACACTCTACACTCCACACTTTACACTCCTCACTCCACACTTCACGCTCCACACTTTACACTCCACACTTTACACTTTACACTCCTCACTCCACACTTCACGCTCCACACTTTACACTCCACACCCTACACTTTACACTCTACACTCCACACTCCACACTTTGCACTCCACCCTCTCCCGCGTTCCACAGTCTACAGTGCACTGGTACGGTAACAGGGGAAAAATGTAGACTGTTCAAATAATTTGTTTCACAAAAGTGTTCTACGTGTCTGCATATCCATGTGTTTCGACACCTGTACCATTAACATGCGTGTGAGCATTCGGGTTCGTGGGCTGCATGCATCTTGTTTCTATCGCTGCGACCTTGCTCGCGCGTTCTTGCTCCTTGCAGTCTTCGTTTCTTTGCTGCCCTCTCTCTGGCTCTTGCTGTTTGCTCTCATCATGTCTTGCCCCTGGCTAATCGTAATGTCTTCTCTGACGCGCTCCCCCTTGCCGTCGGCGGGGTCAGTGGATATATATATATATATAGGTATTGAATAGATTCAATTAGTATACGGCCACCTCTGGTGAGTTGGCCTTTTCAGTTTGAAATCCGGTGGTTTGCGTCGCCACGGCCCAGGAGTAGAAGTGAATTTGGAAAAAACGCTCGAAAGGTGGAGCTTTTGCCCAGGCTCGGAGTTGATTTGCAGCTAGTTCTTCAAATGTTTTTGGAAGAGTTCTGAACTTCTCTCATTGGTCGCTTACAATTGCGAATCTCTATTCAACAAGTGGAACTTTCGTAATTTCGCGGTGGTTCATATTGATTCAGTCCGCTTGAGCACCAGTTGTTCCTGAGGTGGGGAGAGAGAGTTTCCTGGGAAACTGGTCGGATTGCAGTAGCCACGACCCAAGGCAGCTGCACACAAAACGGCACAGAGAAAGGTTCAAAATCCGTCAAAAACCAATCGCCAACGAAGCTGTCAAAGATGAAAACGTTTCAGTTGCCGAACGATGTTGTTTGGGACGATTGGTTTTCTAAAGTTTTCTACCCAAGTCCTTCACAATGTTCGAGCGCTGCATTTGATCAAGCTACTTCATAACTTAGACAGCCTTGATGGTTTCTGATACATTTGCATTGTGTGTAATATTGAAAATTGTTAATCGCATTTTGCTTCCACAACCTTTGAGTACCGAACAATGAAACAAGATGATAATTCTGACTCCGAATACATATGTTTCTTGTTTTTTTCACAAGAAGTTTTGACAGCACAAAAGAAATCCTGCAGCCTCACTACCACAGCAGGATATTGGTAGTTAGATTCCAAGACAGATCTAAGCAGATCAAGACAGATGGATGGATCATTCTCGCATACAATCTCCGCAAGAGTCAGTTCGGACAAGTGACTAGTTCCAGCCCTGAATGAAGCGCCCTGCCATCGCGTCATCCAAAGAGTCCAAGAGGAGCAAGGAAAGAGAGGCACAATGCAGGTTGAAAAAAGAAGGTGGAGATGCCTTCAGGCTCCACTGGCAAGTTACTTTACGTGATTTTTTATGTCCTTTATGTCAATTTGTGTCAATTTATGTATATTCATTGAACTTTATTGATATTCTATGATTAATATCCTGGGTGTCCCAGTGATCAAGCGGGTTACACTACCATATTTGCTTGGCCTTTCGACTGCAGAGAGAGATAGCGGGACCGTGTGCCTCACAGAAAATATAGGAGACGAGCGGAAGAATGCTACTGTAATGTGTGTGTGTGTTGTGTCCTTTGGAGGTAGAATGGGGTGGATGTTGGGGCGGAATTTCTTCTTTGTTTGGCTCTTTGCCAACACTATGACACTATGTGTCCTTTGTCGTGGTTGGCCCTTCTTTGCTTGTTCTCGATTTCTGCACTTGGACATCCCAATGCTGTGACAGGCACAGCCGCAGGACATCGACTCAGATGCCACAGACGCTGTAGTGACCTTGGGCTTGCATGTCAGCTGCCTTGTACATGAGAGTGATATTTGGAAATGTTGGTATGGTTTTGGACTTGTACTTCCACGGATTTGGCCCTTTGGAACAAAGCATTCACACTAAAGGCTCAACACACAACCGAGATATGTGATGCTGAACTCTTCAAATGCCAAAAATTCCAGAACTGATCCCAGGAAGGTTTTTGCAGCTGTCTCGGAGCCGAACTATGGAGTGCCATGGGTCTACAAAGCCCAAGATGCTCGCACTGGAACTGCCTTTGCAGTCTGGTGGGTCAAAGGCAGCCACTTATCTGTTTGACTATCGATGACTATCCTTTAGCCATACCTGGCCCATGTTTGCCCACTTGACAAGTTAAGTTTGACAGCTTGACAGTGCTTTCCAACCATGTGACGATATGTGACGTTCTTAAAGTGAGCGGAACTGACCGTGAGGCAACAGATGGTTGCTCACCAACGCGCACGTGGTTCGCCATGCGGCAGTGATTCAAGTGAGAAAAAGAGGTGACCACCAGAAGTTCATCGCAAAGGTTCTCTGTGTAGGTCTTGACTGCGACCTTGCCATCCTGTCCTTCGGCAGAAATGAAGAGAAAAGATGTAGAACCTGCAAAGATCTGCAAAGATCTGCAAAGAGCACTTGGACTGGCGAAACATTTCACGTTTGATGGTTTGAATTGGTTCAATTTCTGAGTGGCTTAGGACCGTTGAGGACAAAAAGTTTTGGGAAGCTCTGCCGAGAGTGCACTTGATCCTCGGTCGAGAATAAGCCTTCCAAACCTTGGCCTGCTTTTGCCTTGCGCAGGTGTTGGTGTTGTGGTCTGGTTGCTACTCTAATCAATATATATATATAAGAATGTGTTTTATTTTAGTCATAGCGGATAGGTATTTTATCATCATTGTGCTTTCTATGATCACACCAAGGAGTGAAGAGCTACCAAATCTTCAAGACGAAGTGACCGTTGTGGGTTACCCCATTGGTGGCGATAATGCATGCGTCACAGTCGGTGTAGTCAGCAGAATTGACATGCAGCGGTACAACGTACCTTGTTTGCGCCATGCTTCACATAGAAACCATGCAAAACAATAATGTGGAGAGCCAACAACTCTCTTGAAGCGTGCACTTCGCATACCCAATAGCTGTTGAGAAATGATAAAGAAGTTTAGCATAATATGTTTGAATGGTGTGCTTGTAAGCATAGCCGCTAGCCTAGGACTAGCTTTACTCTCCATGGCTCTTTTGGCCTGAGGTAGCAAGGTTGATGCTTGAATATGTTGCCAGTCTTGCTGGAGATTTGCATAGGTTACCAGGTTGTCTTGCACCTTTGTTTTACCTGAAGCCCACTCTGAGGTTTGTTGGAGCAGAAGTTTGCTGGCCATCCAAATCGATGCTGCCATCAATCCAGGCAATTCGGGTGGTCCATGCTTCCACTCGACCTTTTCCTCGGAGTCATCGGAGTCATCCACCATGCAATGCATGGGCGTTGCCTTTCAAGTTCTTGGCCGCGAGGATGCGGAGAACATTGGCTACATCATCCCATCGGAGGCACCTCCCTGACATTTTTTTGAAAACAACTTGACTAACTTGACTAACTTGACCATAACGGATTAAAATATGATTAAAAATCAAAACGATTGAAAGATAAAAGAGATAAGAATGATAAGAGCAGGATTGAAAAAACACTTTGGACAGCAAGGTGGTGAAACATTTCTTGGTGGATTTCGTCACCAATGGGAAGTACACCGGCTTTGCCAGCTGCGGTTTTGCCTGGCAGTCCCTTGAAAATGCACAGAATCTTGGATTGATTTGGATTGATTTGGATTAATTTTCACATGAGGTAGATTGACGTAGCGTTTAGGTCAAATTGCTTGCCGGTGTCTTCAGATTTCAGGATGCGGGTAGCACTTGGCCTGAAAACTGGGCAGAGTGGCATCCGCGTCCGTAAAGTTGAACCTGCCTCTCCTGCCAGCAAGGCACCATGATGGTCGGACAGGAAATAACAAAACACAATTGAAAAACAATCATGATTCAACATGATATGGCCCCATATGATTCCTGACTGTTGCCTGGCAACTTGCCTTGTGCACCTGCCTACAAGCTATATAATTACTTAGTCTGACAATGCAAAAAGCAAATGTTTCTGTTTTGAAACCTTTTGTTGGACCGGTGATGGGTCGTGCAGGCATTTGAAGCTGGCGACATCATTCTTGAAGTACAGGGAGCAGAAATCGGAGATGATGGCAAAGTTCCATTCCGAGGCCGTGTCTTGCGGCCATGATTTCTGACCACATCAACATGGCCTCCACCAGGTTCTTTATAAATTGTTATAAATTAGGATGATTAGGATGTTTAGGCCTTGCTAGGGCTCAAACAGCGCAGTGTCGACTTGTGACTTTGGGTCATTTTGAGTGGCACTGTGCTGCAGCTTTTGAGGGGATCACTATCCATCGCTGGTATTGGCATAATCCATTGCTGATGGGGTTGACTGTTCAGCACGGTGAGGTACGAGAAACGAAAGAATTGACTTTCACTATTTGATCTCCAAGCTGTTTGTCGGAGATTCGTGTGATTTCACTGTCCTCCGTCGCAAGAGAAGGAGCCTTTCCCAAAAAGTCTTCGACAAAATGTGACTCCTCCTTTGCAACCTTGTGTTTTGGCTTCGTGGATTGTAGCTGCGATGGAAGTGATGCAAAGAATCCAACATACAACCTGAGAAAGTGGTCAGTCTTCACACAAGGAAATGAAAAATGGAAAAAATCCGGTGTGATGAACTGTGTTTTTTTCATTTTTTCCCTGTCCGCTCAGGAAGAAGCTGAAGTTGCAGCTGTCCGCTGTGCGTCCTTTGGTACGTCACGATGCCCCCAATCCACCGCAGTACTTCATTGTCGGCGGTTTGGTCTTCGTCCCTTTAACTGAGTCCCTTCTGATGGATGATTTTGGCGTCTCAGACTGAAAGAGACAGGAAGATATGATATCAACGACAATCCTCGTAAGGTACTTCTGCAATGGATGGACGTGCATTGACAGTTTCGTTTGCCGCAGTTTCAGTATATTAATTTCCTTCTTGGGCCCTCAGGAAGCAATTTCCATAAGGAAGCGCCAATCAGCATGATTTTGCAGTGGACGGATGGTATGCGAGACAGCGACGACCATGAGATCATTGTGCTTTCTCAAGTGCTCGCATCGCCTTCCACGGTTGGTTTCACGGATCTTTGCTTAAATTTAGCGGCTGTCATTCATTGATCTACCTGTTCATCCTCGGCAAGCCCCTATCAAAATCTATCAATACGTTGCGTTTCTTCCTTCTTTTGACGTTGTTTGGAGATAAGAAGTCCTTCCAGGTGTAGAGTGAAACTCTCAGGACTTTTACAATGTCATTCTTCACAAGTTCAACGGTGAGAGCGTCAAAAACTTGGAGCACTTGATACTGATGGTCAGAGCTTCCAAGGAGGGGAGGGAAGGAGAGGGAAGGAGCGGGAAGAACAGGCAAGCGAGGGAGGGGCAAGCGAGGTTGGCCAAGTTTAGATTCGGCTGGGCCTACCTACCGTGGCCCGTGCTCCCTCGAGGGCAGTGCTTTGTTGGCCTCTGCCCGTGGGCCCGTGGGCCGTGAGCAGACCTATCTCGCTCCCTCCGTGGGATCCCTTGAGTGCTAATTACTAATTAGCTAATTACTGTTTCTTCACCAGCCACAGCCACACAGGAGGAATATTTTGAGTTTGAGATTGAGCGCAACAACATTATCATTTTGCCTCGGAAGGAGGTGTTGAAACAAACACCTGCTATCCTCAAGGAGTGCGTGGGAGCTCGACACTTGTGACTGAGATACATCGGACCCGAATACCTTCATTGCCAGCATGTCAAATTGGAGCCATGCCGGTAAGAAACGTTGAGAAGCTGTATGAACCTGCAAAATGTGCACCATTGGGTGTCCATCCCATCCTACCCCAATCTCTGGCTGACTTATTCTTTCGAACCTGGCACATTGGCCGTGAGGAAAACATGATTTCGAAGGACCGTTCAGCACCTTGAACGCACATAGCGAAATAGTACAACATAGTGACATAGTGTTCAAACAGAAGTTGTAAGGCCAGCAGAGGTAACATGTGACACATAGAGTGTGCGAAGTGACATGACAAGTTGGGGTTGGACTGGTTGGACTGGCTGAGGTGCATTACCAACACCTTACGTGATGAGCGAGCGAAAACCATCAGTAGCAAAAAAAGAATATTTTTGCAGCGCAGATCTCTCCGCACAGACTTCCACACTTGGGTATTTGTGCTGAGCACGTCTCGAAGCGCCTCCAAGCGGCCAAGCGGTCCTGAGATTCAACGACGTCACCGAGTCATGCTGTTTTTTCCTGCCGCCGTGCCGCCTTCGTTTCTGAGGCTCCGCCGTCACAGTCCAATCTAGAGGATCGACGGCTCGAAAGCTGCTGGCCGGCACATAGCGGACTGCAGACCTGACATGTGACATAGCAGACCTAGCAGACCTAGCAGACCTTACCCGGGTTCAACATGGTTCAACTGGACTCAGTCGTGAAGTGTCGTCATGAGATGATTTCACCAAGGTGAAGGAACCAAAGACACAGTGGAGACGCTTGGAAACACATTGTCAAAGGGCAACTTTGAGGTTTGGAGATGCAGTTGCTGCAGTTGCTGCAGAATGCTTCAAAGTGAAGCAGCACATCATGAAAATCAGATGCCGTTCGTGCCAATTTGCACGTGACACTTAGTCACCAAGGAGGCGAGGATGTCAGCGCTTCATCCTTCTCCCTTCAGATCCAAAACGCACCTCAGAAGAATGATCACCACAACCTCCTGTTAGTGAGAGACTGCCTTTTCTGGATTGCAGACTGGTGAGACGGGTTGGATTCGCTGTTCCAGCTCGAATCTCTACAAGGAGATTAAGGAACAAACCTGGAAAATATATGAAATATCCCATAATCTCCCGCTAATCTACCTTTCTGCGCCGGCGGTATCCTGGTACGATGCAGGTATGATTTGGGACTTGACCGGAATGGCCTCTTGTCTTCATTTGTCTTCCATATAGCACATTGCATTCTGGCACAAATGTCATTGGCCATTGGCATTCATGATAGGGTCCGGCTCAGATTGGATATTTCAATGTTTTTATGTGACCAAGGTGCTCCTTGTTTACGAAGCTTGCTCGCATTTGGTTTTGAATCACTTGCTCTTTTTGGGGTCATGTTTTTCTGAAGCATTTCAACTTTCACATGAAGTGAAAATTGAAATTTTCATTGGTGTCCCTGACAACTCTCATGATATGAGCCGTTCGAGCCGTTCGCACAGCACAAAGGATATGATTGTCATCCCCATTTCTGCGTTCGAGCCAGAAGAGACAACGCCATGGGCCAAGTCTGAGAATTTTCTATGCGGCACAGTACCACAATGTACCACAATGTACCACATGCCTTTGCATGTTTTTTTTTAGTGTTTTTATTCATTTTACTTGGGAGAACTTAATAGATTTAACAGGGAAGCGGGGAAGGTGCTACTTTGCTGATCTGAAGTTGTCAGCTAGAGATCAGAAGGCACAGAAGGCATCTCACAGCAGGGGCACTGTCGGAACCTCTGAGGTTCACTGCTCTTATGGAGTGGTTGACACAGATTTTCTGGACCTTTGATGTTGTTATGCCCGGATCCCTGACTCCATGAGACTCCTATGGCATTTGCCAGCGCACTCTGGAACTGACCTTCTACAAGCCTTCTAGCGCAGAATGCCAGAATATGCCAGAATGATCAGAATGCTTGCAGAATGCGCTAATAGCCGCTATGCCAGGTCACTTCTCACTGGCTATGTGCACAAAGGTCAGCTCGTGCCTGGAATGCAGACAGAAACTTGCAGGTGAAACTGCCTTTGTCCTTGCAATGTCCTTGTGTGGTGCAATGTCGCACCACCATGCACCACCCCACCCAGGTGATGTCACCTTGGGCTATATTGATCAACTATCTGTTTCTTGGAGAATTTCAATGGCACAACATATTATGGGCTGCATTTCTGCTTGAGCGTTTCAGCAACCTTTTTGAACTGAGGAAGACATGGTTCGTGCCGCTTTGACGCAACATGATGCGACACGCGACTGAGATGGGCGCTACAGCGGATGGGTCCAGTGATCTGCACTGCTCAGGCTAGATTTGGTTGTCGTGGGGCCAGATTGGTTGCTTGCCTTAATCGGCAGTTTGCAGACCCAACCGATGGAATCTATTCATGTGGGAAGCCAGAATTTGCCGGTGTATCACAGTTTATCCTGGCTAATCCTTGTCGGAATATCCAAATGGCGACCGTCGTATCTCAAAAGACGAACTCGTGCCATCGTGAAATCTACAACTTGCCATGAGTCTTGCCATTGGAGACGTTTGATGTCACCGAACCTGAGGGTAATGACATTCATTCAGCTCTCAGCTCCAAGCGATGAAGAAGGTGGGAGTTTTAAAAAAAAAAATAGTTTTAGGAGTTTTGTGAGGCTGTTGTTATGTAACTGTTATGTGTTGTTTAAGATGGTTTAAGGATGTTTTGAAGATGTTTTGAGGTCGATCATTGTTCTGCCTGCCATTTGCACACCTCATGGGACTCGAAGGTGGCACCAGCGTCAGCCGCTTGATGCGAAGCATTCGAGTGGCAACTTAGCAGATCTTAGCAGATCAGCACTGGAGCCACTGGAGCCACATTTTTTCTGCCGCTGTTTGCATCACGCTCAAACACTTCACTACTTCACCTGAGGAAAGTGTGGAAAGTGTGGAAAGTGTAGTGTCATTGAGTCATGATCAAAAATGCATAGACTCCGTGCTGTAGTTTGGTCAAGGTCCGAACTGTGCGACTCCTTCGTCTCGCCACACGTCTTGAATCTTTTCGCCACATCCGCAGAGAAGATTCAGAAAGGCACAATTAGGTGCTTATGATGTATGCTTATGTCACAGTTTGACAAAGATTTGATCTTTATGTCATTTATGTCTTATAACTTATGTCTACTTAGTATACTTATGTCTTTTTGCACTTTTGCTATCTTTTGCTTATCAATTTTGGTGTGCCAGTTCTTGCATCTCAGACATGAGTTTATATCGGGACAGATCCGCTGTATCCATTCCTTGTTGACAAACCTAAGGTGAAACTAAAGCGGGTCATCGACATGGCCAAGGACAGGATTACCTCAGAGGCAGGAAATCATTATTGGCTCTCCGAGTAGTGGCTGTAGCTAGATTAAAAACCACTGATCATCACTGATCCATACTTATCCAAGTTTGTCTGCAGGGTGCAGTTAAAAGCATTCGAAGGCCTGACACGGAGAGCCTGGACATAACTTTTCTGCGCTGCAAAGGTGGTCTTCATTTTGCTGAACATCCTCAAGCTCATTGTTTTGCTGCTTGTGCGAATTACGTGAATTCCCTAAAGATCGGTTGTTTATTCATGGCCAAGCATTAAATGATGGAAGAGCAGCAAAGACCAGAGCACGTTCGTCTGGACTTGGCGCCTGTTAGACGGCAGTCATTTGACGCTCAGTCCACCGCAAACAAACCCTGCAACAAACTTCCGTCAGATTCCTTCGGAAGGCATTGTTGAGAATTCTTGTGTTCCAGGGTTTTTGCCTCCTTCCATCTTCTTTTTAAATGTTTGTGTACGTATGTGTATGCGTTCAGCCAGGGGTGTGAGAAGTTTGATAGCAGATTGAGCAGCCAAGGCTTTTGCTTGTGAATCACTTCGTAGCATCACTGTGGCAACATGTCCACAACAGAGGACCAGGGATGGGCTCTTTGGATGTTTTGTGCATGTTCTTCGATTTGTAAAGGCGGACAAGACAGACAAAGGCGATATACAAGGAGAGACGAGCTGACACAAAATACGAAGATACAAAATGATACCAGATGCATTAAAAAAAGAAAGCGAGACTATCAGCATTTTTTCCGCCTGGATGTTACACAATGCGTTCCAAGGTATTTGATGGGTGGCCTTGGCAATCCAGGCCAATTGAATTGGAGAGATGAATCTTGGCCAAGTTTGTTGCGGATGCCAGAGGCGCTCATGCTTAGACATGCTTAGACCCGATACATTTGGTTTTCCCAGGTCATTGAACGAGATTGAATGGGCATGATGGGCATGCAATGCATGTGGCAAACCATTGGCAGAGGAAGCCTGGCTGAGGTCTATAGAATGCAGCCTCAGCAAGAATCCATCGAGTATCGGTACGCCACTGCCCTGCACTGGAGCCTAACCCAGTTCACTCCAGCAACCGTGTCCCGGCTCGACTTCAATTGATCACGTTGCTCCTTTAGCAGAGCATACTTGGGAAATCAAGGACCATCAGTGACCTTTTGCTGAAGCGACCTCGCATTTCCACTGTCCTTTTTTGATCTCTCCAAACGCAAGCATACTTGAGAAATTTTGAAACCGAAAGATACCCATGCGAAAGGTTGATGTGCATCCGCAGAACATGGTGGAGCGTACTTTTGCTATTCTTGTGCTGATTTTTGGCCTCGTGCTATTTTCGTCCCACGCCCAGTTCACACACAGAATGGCCGGAACTTTTGCTGCGTGAGTGTATTCAAGAGAGCTCTTCACGATAGTTGCACATTCACAGAGTGGTCAGGTCATTCGTCAGTTCAATCACAGCTTCAATGACTCAGCTCCGGAATATGCAGGACCTGCTTGACCTCCATTTCCTGTCAGAAGTGTCAGAAGACACCATGAAAACGTAGACATCGGATGACATCGGTGCATCACACTGTCGGACACACCATCCTCAGCGAATGAAACCTGCAGGAAGATAGATCCAAACAGTTCTGGTTGCTGAGACGTCTCTTGGCAATGTAGGATTTTTTCTGACCTTGGGAGATTTGGAGATGGGCAATGGGAATAAGATGAATCTCAATATATCTCAATAATGACGTGTAGCAATAAAACCTCAGTAGTTGAGGGACCAACTCGTATCAGCATTTTCTGAACTGTCAGCTCCAAGGATATTTGCTGCAGAAGAAAGTTCCCCAAGAGTTGAACTTCAAGGTGCAGTGCCAGTGCAGCATCCTGCAGCCAGTTGCAGAATGTTGGAAACGTTTGAAAGTTCATCGGATCGTGTTGCCGAGTCTGCCGAGTTGTCCTCAGGTTCTGCGATACACGGAGTATGCCACCAGCCGTTCTGGAGAAGCAATCCCAGCAGCTTGATCGAGTCGAGTCAATCAAGTTTGCAGAGCATGTAGAGATATGTAGAGTAGGGCTGAGTAGGGTTTGGTTCGGTTTGGTACGTTGAGCTCGGTGTGCCCGTGACTGTAAGGAGCATCGCATCACAATTCTCAACGTGTTGACAAAGCAATTGCAAAGCGAACTGCGTTTTGTTACGCATTTTGGAGCCTTGGCCAACGTTTTAAGAGGTTGGGTCTAGAGGCTCGCTGCGTAGAAATTGAGACGAGATCAGATGAATTTTGACATCCCTTCTTTGGCTCACTGGCCTCCAGCATTGTAGCTCTTTTCCATTCTTTTCCATGTGTTTGTGCATGTGTGTACGTGTCTATGTTTGGCTTTTCCCCAAAATTGGCTTTGATCAAGACGCATGAAATCCTGTGGATAATTATGCAGCTATGCATGTCCTTTCCAAGAGCAGCACTTTGAAAACTCCTTAGGATGCGTCAAGCAGCATGGCTTTTTCAAGCTGGTTTCTGTCATGAACGAATCCGTGCTGCACATGATGCATCCTGGCTGAAACCGCAACGGAACGGCGTTATTAAAGTAACACATATGTAACACATTAACGTCACATTAACGGATCATTAACGTGCTGAATGCTTGTGCTTTGTCATGTCGAAATCTTCCAGAGCCGTGCCAAGGTCTGGTGGTAAAGCCTTGCATTTCAAAGCTCTTGCTGCACAAGACCCGCTTTTTGAGATTGCGCGGCACTGAAGCACTTCAAATCTGCCATGCTGAAGCACTGAAATGCACTGAAGCACTGAAGCACTGCAACTTCAATGTTCATTTGTTCATGTTTTACGCTGCCAGAGTAGCATTTGTGTATGTGATGCTGTCAACAAAGCCGTGCTCAGATGGATTTGCCAACTTGCATGTCTCTTGGCTGCGCTATCCCTGCCTGCCCTGTAACCTTCGATGCTTTGAGGGGACATGTGCTTTCCACCCGCCCCGGGTGATTTGCTAAATCTATGCAAACTATTGCAAACTACAAATGGTGTGCCTAACTGTGCTCAGTGTGCTGCAAAGGCGGCGCTGTCAGGAAGTCCTTCTTTCTTCGATTCGTTCTTTTTTGGCTCTGGGAGTGTGATAAGCTGCTGCCAGATGTTTTTTTCTCACATGGACACTTACAACCTTGAGGTACTTCGTCGAACAAGGACAGGTCCAGTACACACAGGCTGGGCAGTAAGCTTCCACAGACTGGTTCATTCCAATGTTAATCAGTACGGAACTGTCATGCAGCTAGCATAGCAGGTGATGTCACTCTGCGATTGACTTTGCTGCTTGTGTTTTTTGCATTTTTGGCATTCTGTGGAGGTTGAGTCTGGCACATGACATGAAAGCAATTAGAAAAGCATATAGATTTTTTGAGATCTGCACACTGGACTGGGGTGCAGGGACACAGTGGTCTTCAAACTGGTGTGGATGCCCAGCTGCTGGTCAGCTGGACACAGAAAATTAGAAAAAAATAGATCCTGCCACAAGCTCGACCTGATTAAAGGATGAAAGCTGACAATGGACAACTAATGCTGAAAGAAAGTTAAGAAAGTTTTGGACTTCCCCAGTGGTTTCTTCCATTTGTATGATTGATTCATCGGAATGTCTTGCAAAGATTGCCACGACATCTCTTGGATGTCACCAAGGCACGTTCGCTCCGTGCCTAGGCTGCATGGAACATGCTTTCACAGGGTCCCAAGAAAAAGTGAAAAAACTCATCGCATCATTGTCCTTTCGACTTCTAATTACTATTCAAATCATTTCAAATCCAGTAAGGCGATTGCAAGGTGTATGGATTTGTGCATTTTGTGCGGCTGAGGTCCAGCTTCGAGTCTGAAAACTTCGTTCCACCAGATCCGGCCTCAGTCTGTGACTGTTCCATGGATTCGATTCCACAAATCACACAACCGCACCAGTTCAAACATGTTGAAAGAAGTTCAGTTTGAAGTTCAAGCAGCAGCTGCAGCGCAAGTGTTTTTTTTTGTGTTTTTTCAGTTGCGAGGACTTACTCATGCCGACTACTCCAACAGAAGGCGGTATTGCTTGGAGCTTAGAGATCAGATCAACAAAGCAAGGGCAGAAAAGCTCAACGAGAGATCAGCGGAAGTCTGTCAAATCTGTCAACATGTCCATTGGTTCGCACTCAAAACATTCTGCAGGCCATCGGAAAAGGTGATCATTTGTGTCAAGACCTCAATTTGGCAATTCCTGCTTTTCCTGCTTGGCTTTCATGAATGACACAAATGACAGAACTTTGCGCCCTTGCATCTCGTGGCAGTCTCTCGTGAAATCGAAATGTTCCAAGGTGAGATCGTGCTTTGGGCAAACTGGAAGCATGTGGGCTCTGCCAGAGCCATTTATGAGCAGCTCAGATAGCATGTTCACGAGTTTTGGGTTGAAAAGCTTGACAACGAATGCGTCATTGGGGGAATCCGAGAGGAATCGGAGAGGAATCTGAGCTCAGGTCCAACATCGTCCAAGTGAACGCCAAAGGCTTTGGCGAATGCATCCGAAGAGCTCCTCGGTTTGCAGCGACATTGCACTTTTGATCGTTGTGATCATTGATGATCATTGTCAATAGACTGTCAATATCGGTCACTTTGGGTTTTGTTTTTGATGTGATTGTTTTCTCAGGGTAGCCCAGAAGTTGTCCACAAGAGTAGCATTTGAGCTTTTGAGGATCCTGCCATTGACTCCATGGCTGCTATGTATGCTCGAATGTGGCTTGGATGCTGTACGCAGCAAAGGTCAGCAAAGGTCACCATCGCGTGCAAACAGAGAATAGATCGCTCCCGGGGTATTCACTTGGTTTCTGAACTTGTCGTGTCTTTGTCATGAATGACTGTCTCACCTTTTCCATCCTTTTCGCAGCTTTCCCAAATCTCACACGGTTCAATCCAACATGTTGTACTATGTTGGGATAACACACCCTGGTGGGCACGGTGGAACCATGATACGCTCCAAAGCTTCCCCGGAATTTCACAATGAGCCACAGCATGCCACAGCATGTCGCAGCTGGGATTTGGTGCCCAGGTTCGTAAAGGTGGTGAATGATCCGGACAGAATTTTGGATGAAGAACAGGCGCGACATTGCGACAGTGCGACAATGCAACAGCCTGTATACACACTACATAAAGTACGGCAGTTACAGAATCCGCAGAAACTGATTTCCAAGAGAAAGTATTGGGACCATGCATCAATGATGCATCGATGTTGGCTCCCATGGCCTTCCTAATTTGATCAGTTCCCTGCAGGAGATTTGCAACGACCAAACCACGGCTTTAGCAGTTGCTTTGCTGCAAACCACAACCATGCTGAGCTTTCGTTCATTTCCACAATCATTGTACGTTTTGCCATTTCCTGCATCCAAGGATTCTTTGAGTCGCTTGGCCCAGAAAGCTGATAGTCTCAAAATCCTCAAGTTGAAGAGTTTTCCGCATGTTCGTTTTCCTGGCTCCTCACTTACGATCAAAGCTTTCAGTTGGATACTGGGATACTCCAACAATCTGCAAAGCTCAGGCGAGTACAGCCCTGATACGGAAAATTTGAACCCGAAGAACTTCATGTCTCGTATCCTGGAAGCATCTGGAAGCAAAGGGATTCCATGCAATAATATCGGATAACAGAGTCGCGAGGCAGAGTGCACTGCTGCGTTTTCCGATGCTGTCGGTTCTCATAAAGGTTTGTCGTTTTTGTTTGTCGTTTTTTTCTCTCTGCATATGCATGATCTGCCACTTCAAGGCATTGTGGCACTCGCAAAGCGGAGAGATCGTACGATAACGTCGTGACAGACGCACCGTACCACTGTCGCCACTGTACCTCATCAGAAGCTGCTGAAGACTCCACATGAGCATCGAACCGGCAAATCTGGACATCTGAAAGAAATTAATTTTGATGGCAACCACGTGCAACCACCTAAAGTGCACGTCAAGATACATTGAGATATATTGAGGGAAACAACTCTTGGTGGACACTAGCAGTCGTATTCTTCGCTTTGACGGTTTTCAGCATCCGACGTCGTGTTCTTGTGGTTGTTCAGCATGCAGCTCCGGCTGACACAAAGTCTTTGCTGTTTGCCAGGGGGTTAAGGAATTCAGCCGGTGGGCTGTATAGTTTTCATCGAGCTTGAACATAATTCAATGGAAAGTTTCTCCTTTTGTTTGAGTTGGCCCGAGTTCAGGTCCCATCTACATCTTCTGCGTTGACAAGATGATCTGATGCATTTTTTGAGACACTTGTGCCTTCTGTTCTGGAGAGCGCCAGTTGAAATTTGCTTCATTGTTATGGCGTCCTCCAACGCGTAAAACTACAACAGCTAAAAGTCCCTCGGTCGAGAGAGAGGCCACTTCTCTGGGCATTTCGAAGGATGGTTTCCAAATATGCAACAAAAAGTGCCTGAGCACGGGCTGAAAGCACCCAGAGAGCTTGGCTTTTCAAATTCGCAAAATTCACTTGTCTCACAGCTTTTTCCAGTTTTGCAGAACAGGGTCGACACCTAGCTTTGTCGCTTCCCGATTCACCCTGTTCTTCCAATCGGCATGGCATCAAAGTTCAACGAGAAACTGCAGCTGCAGACATCATACCATCTAATTAGATCATTCTCTGTCGTACCAGACAGTTTATACCATCTATAATTACCATCTATACTATACCGTCACTTCGCCCCGCGATCTAGGGCCTCATGCTAGCCTACCTATGTTTGTCAAAACGGTTTACGTTACATGAACATGCCGTGCGAGAAAGGATATAGTCGAGTTCTGGTTGGTTTAACTCGTTTGCCAAAGGCAAGACATCCCCAGACGAATTGCAAGCAAGCCGTATGATATGTGTTCAATCCAAAGTCCTAGCATACTTTCTCCAGTGAGATGATGTGATGTCATGTCTTCATATGTCTTCATAATTTCAGTTGATTTTGCGAAAATGTGTGACCTTTGCGCCTCGGTTTGCTGCTCTTGCTTCGGCGGACTCAAGCTCGGCATGCTCGGCATGCTCCGCGGCGGGCCCAACTTGGCCTGGTGACTGTGTGATTCGATTAGCTGCTCCAGAGATCCAGAGACAGATCTCGGAGCTTTTCACTGCAAAAAAGGATCCAAATCGCCTGCCGTAAACTCCGTAAACTGCCATATTTAACAACTGAAGGTTAACCGGTTAACCCAACAATTTCTCTACAGATTGGAGGAGGCAATACGACCCCCACATATCTTCATCATCTGCAACGCTCAGGCGAGCTCGAGGGCCACACTTGGACAAGGCAAGTTGCCTCCATATTGTTGATATCCGGGCATATCTAGGGAGGATAGAGACGTGATGTATGAACTGTATGAATATGTACGATTCGTACGATATGCTTTGATTGTCCTTTCGGAATTGCCGTGCCTTCTTGATGCGAGAGGTGATGGACGAAGTGCAAAAGCGATTGCTCACAGCCCAGAAACCTGTTGTCATTGACTCATTCCTTTGTAGTTAGTAGAATTACGCCAGCTCAATCTTGAAACAATATTTACAATACTACGGATGCACTACAGTACTACACGGATCTACACGGTATTGGGATGTTGATGGGCCAAGGACTGAGTTCACCTGTGTCGATTTGGCCTTGACTGCTTGGTCCATCGCCACCATGAGAATGGACCCTCCAGGCCGGGCACATTGGACACACGAGACGATGCGTGCACACGCGTGCACGATGCCAAGTCTGAAAGTACGCTGAAAGTACGCTGAAAGTCGGAGTTTGTCAAGCCCTCTCCCGGCGAAGATCGTGAGCCGTTTCCCATCCAAAAGGGAACAAGAGTCAACAAACAGGAATCTTTTTAGGCCTCACATGTTGGCCGATAGCTGATATACTTGGCAACCCGGTGAGGTCTCTATGACCGCATCAGCAAGTTGTCTTTATCCAGCATTGCACCTTGGCAGAATTATTTTGCAGTACCTTGATCATGGTTCATTCGGAGCGAAGAATTCATCGGATATTTGCAAGAGATCTTATTCTTCCCAATAGGGTGTCATCTTGCACGAGGCCGAATTCCAGCCACAGGCTTGATTCTCAGACATACAGGCTGCGCTGCAGACTTAGAGGAATGCTTGCGAATGAGGCTTTGGCCAACATCATGTGGGCCACTGCAACGCTGAGAAAGGAGAACGTTCCTTGGCTTGCATTTTTTACATATTTTTTTTGACATCAGCACTCTATCCGTGAATTGATTCACATAGATCTCGGAGAATTCCACGATGTTCTCTGAAATCAAGGATGCTTTGATCCGTCATGCCGCCTTTACCGCAGTCAGAGCCTCAAGACTCCTCCGCGAAACGGTCGAAGCATTGAGTCATTGCGCTGTGAGGCAAAGCTTCTGGATGCCGGGTGCGATTTTCGGCCTCACGAGTATTCCACGATGGTGTGCCTCGACTGTCTGAATCAGTCTGAATCATGAAATGCCTGACGAACAGTGGTGAAATATCGTGAAATATCATGAAGGCGAGCAGGTGTAGCAGATGCAACGGGAGCTCGTTGCACACGAAGTCATACGATTTCTGCATATTTCTGCTACTTCTGCTACTTGAGGTGGTCCATGGTGATTACTCAAGCTCGAGAAGAGTGTCTTTTCAGTCGAGTGTCAGGCACTGGCCGCTGCTTGTCGTGGTCCTGGGCTACCTCTGGGCTACCTGTGTTCCATGTGCTATATGTGCTTCAGCGTCGTGACTGTGACATGTCCTTGGGAGGAATCAAAGGATTATGAAGGAGTTCTTTTTTTCCATCCCGCTGTTCAACTTCCCCTATGTCCAATCCTCGCTTGTCCACATCGTCCTGGCCTCCTTGTCAAGATCATTGCGATTGTCATGGGCACTTAGTCGTCAGCACGGCAGCTTATCGTCGCAAGCATCTCCTCTTCCGTGAGCCCAATCATCGTCGTCGTCGCATCAGCATCAGCATCATCATCATCATCATCATCATCAATTGGTTCATCATATTCATCATTTCATCAGGTTCATCTTTGAAAGTGTAGCTATCAATCCTCCGCTGTGAAATCTGATAAAATATTTGAAGAAAAATGTCTAATGTGTTTCCTTGTTGAATTATCATTTGCATCCATGGTCATCACCATCATTGTCCACTCATGATTGTGATGACATTTCTTTTGGGATCTGACATTTTTTTCATTTCTCTTCATCCTTTCCACTTTCTGTTCACTGCCTCGCTCATGTGTGAACAACTGTGTCAGGCACAGGCCATGCGAATCTAAATAGCTCTAGTCAAGGTGCAGGTAGCTTTGGGGCATAAATCTCAATATTAGCCAGAAGAGTGCGCTACGTTTTCTATATTTTTCTATAGTTAATCGAAGATTTCAGCACGTGGTTTGTTTGCAGGACATGTGATTCACCGTGTCTCGGAGTTTGGTCCACAGGATGCTGGTGCCGTGCTGTCGCGCCGATCTTTGGTATTCTTTGGTGCTTAGATTGCACTGCAACCCACACACCGTAGGAGCTGACAAACACTGCTTGGGCCTTTGCTTCTTTGGGCATCAGAACGGAGGCCACAGCCCGAGTGTCACAACCCAGTCATGTCAAGTCATGTTTGTATTTTGGTTCCGTTGTAGTGCCTTGCCCTTTCTCCCTTTTTCTTTCAGTCCTCTTATGATCCTTTTTCGTATCCTTTTTCCCCCTTTGGCAGGGCCTATTTGAAGCGTTGGGCAAAGAATGCACCTTGGTTGACACCAATATGACTCGACAACTCGACATGACTTGACGAATCTCACAGATTCCGATGAGGTCATCAGAAACTACGCCACTTCAACATGATCCTATGCTGCAGATAGCAGTTGTTTGGTCCGTTGAACACATTAGATTGGCTGAACTCCATGTGGTTTGATGATGTTTGATGAGATGTCTTGATGACTTGGTGATACGTTGTAAGATGTAAGGCAGAACTTGACCAACGTGGCTTGGGCATATTCGCACTTGGGCATTGATGGAGTTGGTGGTGACCTTCTGACAGACGTGGCGCGAATCGCAAAGTCTCGAATTGACGAGATGAGCGCTGGCTGCACAATGACGGTCCAATATTTCAAGCGGATCAGAAATCTTGCACGAGACATTTCAACGGTATAAGGAATGTTCAAGATCTTGCTCAACTGGCCTGGCCTCAAAGTTGCTTATGGCCGGCTGCAGTTACGCATAGTATCTCCATCTCGGGGAAGGATTCACACAATCTCGCTACGGGTTGTCCTTTCTTTTGTTCCAGCCCATTGTGGTTGATCTATCAGGCCATTCTTCAGCTGTGCAGGTCCACCTTGACTCCGGTTCTTTCGGTTTCCTGAAGCTGTGTTGGAGCGCTGCGACCAAGGCCTTGACGCTGGTGTTCACACGCAGAGCCAATTATGGTCTCAAGGCACTGCCTGCCGATAGCCGAGCCACCGGACAATCTTGGACCTTTGGACCTAAACACTGGGCTATTGAATTATTGGCAATATTGGATGAAAACAAAACATATCAAAACTATTCAAAACTAAACCTAATCGAACCACTTTACGGCAGAGCCAGGAGCGCCAAGACTGGGATGAAGCAGGCATGCTTGGCAACCGAGATCTCACAGTGGCTTTAGTGATCGAGGCGCACGCTGGACACTGGACCTAAGACCAAACTTGCGACGCATTCGAAATGAGGATTTCTTCTGCCCAAGCTCTGGGCGCTACATTCTTTCTAAATTTTCTAAATTCAAAATGTTTCAAACAGCCTGATGAACGAGTCATGCTGCGGTCGCCACGAACACAGTGCAGGTCACTAGGGCCATGGTCTCCAAGATCCAACAGGTTGGTCAGACGAGCTTCGGCTGCGCCCGTGCGCAGTCTTCCCCCGTGTCCAGTTTTCTCCGATTTTTTTTGCAGAGCATTTTGGGAGATCATTGATGATCATTGTTCATATTGTTAATTGTTGACACATGTTGACACACACCAAGGACACCAGATGATGCCTGGATTGTCCACGATTTGGTCCTTGTCTGGATGGAGGCAACCACCTGGCGAGAGGGTAAATTTCTAGTTCTGTCGCATCCCTGTGCTTCTCTTTGACCTGGGAGCAAATTCCAAGAGGGAGACAAACAGTGATAAAGTGGAAACGGGCAGAGATTGTCCACAATTGCTGAAAAGCCGAAGCCAAACTCTCCAGTGAGATTTCATACTTTTTCAAAGGCATCAAAGTTTATCAAAGCTTTATACTGTTCTCGTCACATGCTAGTTGACGTGCATCTTTTGCACGCCAACTTTGAGGAGCATGAGGCTGAGAAGCAGCTTGGAGATGCCTGGCGGGTGCTTGATGCGTGCAGAGCTGAATGGGCTTAATGCATCCGACCGGGAAGAGAAACTTCCAGTGGTGAAAGCATTTGAAATTGTATTTAGAAATCACATTGGAAGCAAAGGCCGGCAAAAAAATGGAGCCAATGGAAATTCATTTGCCAAACAGCCACAGCCAAGCTGTTTAAAGTTGCAGAATCGTGGTAGAGGCTCATGGCCCTCATGGCTACATAAGCTCGGTTTGCAGGACAACGTTCATGTGGTCTTTTCAAAATCTTTCACTGGTCTGAAGATGTCTGAAGAGTCTTGTCGTTTTCTTTTCCTTGGCTGTTCGGCTGCAAAGCTGTCGGTTGTGGCCGAGGTACATGGACAGCCTGGCCCCCAGTTCCCATTTTGAAAGTCAGGGCAGCTGAGAGCAGCTGAGTCCTTAGCATGGCTTCAGAGGCCCATCACGCCGCGCCTGTTTCGTAAGGTTTGTACCACCAGGTCTTAGACTTTCTCCGCATGACGCCTCTGCTGGCTCGGGAGCAGAACTCAGCATCCTTTGGACTCTGAACGGCTCTGACAGTCCTCGATTTCTTTATGGAGCAGGTGGTATCTTGGACTGAGGCAATGGCATGTGGTTCGGTCGTGCAATCGGCGCACGTTCCGATCTACGAACAGCTACCTGGCAGTTTGAATGGGGGGTTGTGAGTCAGAATGACTGACATGTGGAATATTCATGGTGGTGTGTGTGTGTGTGTTGATTTATCTTGCTTGATGAGGCTTGATGTTCCTCTGTCTGTTCTTGTCCAAGGTCGTTTCGTGACCTTGACATCAGGCGATGAAATCTGGTGCAGCTTTTTGAAGTGAGAGAGATGCTTAATGATGCTTAATGATGCTTATCAAATACTTGGACATGTTGAATCTCTGGGTTTGGCAATGCCTGAACCGCAGATCCCTTGGCATTAAGTACACGGGCCGCTTGCTGGCAGAGCTGAACTTGACTGATAGGCCCGGTTGAGTCACAGGTAAGTCCACAGAGTTTTTGCGAATTGTATTATGTTGAAATGAATTGTTTCATGTCGGTTTGGGGGTGCGTTGCAGGGATCGCGACCTGGCAGAGTCTGCTCGGCAGCTCTTGGCAGAGGAGCGAGCGCAGCTTCTACTGCAGGAGAGCGGGTGCATGTTGCACAGAATTTAACTTCTCAATAATTTCAAAATGTCAACCTGTTTTTTTTGAATCTGAATTGTTTGATTCTCTTCAGTATCGTTGCTATTTAGACATTCAAAGAGCCTGAGACAGCTCAAAAGATACCAACAGTTGTCGGCGCATTTGGATGCCGTTGCCATTGCATCTGGAGGATCCTGGAGCAGGCAGTCAGAACTGGTGCCTCTTTAGTATCTCGACTCCCAGGGTTTGCCACAAGCTAACTCTATGAGGTCTTCCCTTCACGATGCATCTCTAAGGATTCCATCTTCAGTCCGAATTGAGAGAAGCACAGGAGATTGACAAGATCTGACATGTAACATGTTAGTTTGCTCCGGTCTTGTTGTTTCAAAGACGCTGATTTATTCCAATGCATGTTCTGTCATTTGTTGTTGAGCGGAGCCATGTTCTGCTTGTGTGCGAAGGAGCTGGATGGCATCCGCGTCAGGAGTGGAAATCCAGCAGAGAATGTAGAAGTAAATATGTCAACCTTTCCTGCCGGAAAAGAGATGAAGATGCAGAAAGATGAGAAAGGAGTTGCGGTGGTGATCCACTTGCTTTGGAACTTCTTGATCCTCCCCGAGAGGTGCGATGTAAACATTTTCGCGTCAAGTTCAAGCGGAAACGGTGTGTGACGTTGCAAGGCACATTTGGTGGCTGTTCGTTTGAGCAATGATCGATTGAATCACCGGCGAAGAGATGCCGAGTTTCGAGCGCCAAAGCCTAAATGTGTGATGTCGCCGTCACACCTGTGCCACATGCGGAAGCCAGAGTTCCACAGAGTTCCACAGAGTTCCACAGAGTTCCACAGAGTTCCACATGTCATGTTCTTTCCCAGACGACGCCACCAGCGTTTGGAACCAAAATGTTAGGATTGCGCACATTGCGGGTGTGCTGCGAAGCCTCATCCCGGATGCTGATCAACTGATGCAGGCTAAGATTTCAACAGATTCTGATTCAGTAAATTCAGTATGATCAAATGATCAAATCAATTCAGTACCGTTTTTGATTTGCAAGAATCCTAGTGCATGAAGACAATTCTCTCGTAGAGCATCCCTGAATAAAGCAAAGAGTGGTGCAAAGAGTTCATCTCTCGCCCTAAATTTGTGTTTCACTACAGATTCGTGCCAGGAACGCACTGTTTGGGGCAACCGTTTGAGCGGTTGGGTTCACCTGTGCTTGCCTTGGAGAATATTGTATGTTCTAATTATCAGATGCAGATTTGGGCAATCTGCAGCTTGCAAGGTCATAGAATTATTCAGAAGACTGTTTAGCTAAGTCTGTGTGAATAACTGTTTCTTTCCATTTTTCAACTTAATGATTCTTCGTGTCTTTTTCTATTTTTCGATCTGCATTCATGTTATTTTACTTTCACTCATATGGCACCCGAGAGTTAGTTGTTGCATGTCTTGTCACCGTGAAATTGGATGCAAGTTGATCCAGGTATGTCACGGAGGTGCCGTGCCTCTCCTGCCTTGGAGCCATGGTGCAGCTTCTTGTCGGAAAGAAATTGACATTTTCATATATTCAAGTATATATATTATATTATATATATATATTTAATATATCATATGAATCATATGTATTGTGTGAAGATTGGCAATGGAAAAATGTTCTTTTTAGCCATGTCCATTTGGTAGCCGGTGTTGCATTGGGAGCTGTTTCTTCAGGTTTGCTCGTCGCTTTCCACGAGTGCAGTTGCGAGTTGCCTACCCTGGCAGCGAACATGGAACGGACTCGGAAAAAGGCCTTCTAAATTGCCACCATCTTCTACAGAGGGCCCCACCATAAGGCTCTCAAAGGAAAATTCAGGGGAACATAATGCCGCATATTGCTAGAAGAAAAGAAAGAGAGTGGGACGCCACCAGGTCGCCAAAAATACGTGGTTTTAAGCGTTTTTTTGACTATTTTATGCTTCTTTTTCCTCTTTTGATCATATATGAAAGATCAAAGTTCTTGGGAGATGTACTGTTTTTGGTTTGTTAATCCTGAGCTCTATTCTTGGTTGCTTGCTTTTTGTAGCTCTATTGTTTTTTGATAGGTGGTCTTAGTGCATGAATGGCAAAGTTCTTTGTCCAACAACATCTTGAAACATAGAGATTCATTGTGTCAGTTGGTACTTCATGTATATATTAATGTATAGGTACTACCTAGGTATACAGCTATTGCAAAGACGGTATATATATATACATATACATAGCACTTTGTATTTGCATTGGTGGTTTTTGATATTGGATTGCCAGGTCGCCTTTTGGTTGACATCAAAGCTCCAGTGGAACTCTTTTAGCAAATGAAAGTGCAAATTCCAATCTACTCTCCCTCCTCAAGTAGTTGCATTTTTTTTGGCATACTTCATGGTAACTTGCTGCATCAATGCACAAGCAAGGCAGCCATTCTATAGATACAGTTGCTGGGTAAGGTTGCTTAAGTGTTTCCTTTACTTGGTCTTGTGCCCTTCTGGTTACCATGATGAACTTATACTGACATAGTTTAAGTTTTGCCCACAGCCATGAGCACATTTATGGTAATAAAATGTCTGCCGTTATATTTGCAGTGACACAGCAAATTACCATGGAATATGCAGGTAAAAACGCCTTTTCTGAAGCAAGGGGGAAATGGAAGTGCCTCTGGAATTTGCCAACTCTTGTGACCAATCGATATTTTAAGCAAAGATCTTTTACTGCATTGAAACCTGGAAGAATACCATTGCATATGCACAAAAAATGTAGAAAACTTGTTTCTGTAAGGGCATAGGTGGCTTATATGCCACCCATTCCATAACTGTATGTACTATATAAGAAAAATGTATATATAAAATAGTTGCATTCTAAGTGCAAATGCAGCTTGGATGTGTTGACACAGCAAATGGCTATGGTATCTG
>Ga0126342_10003417_pt1:0-12500 | contig 26217 bp, 20 predicted proteins | sample Cyp1metagenome_FD_92528 | JGI IMG/M metagenome (GOLD analysis project Ga0126342, IMG submission 92528) | Coral microbial communities from Lord Howe Island, Old Settlement Bay, Australia - Cyphastrea 1 metagenome | ecosystem: Host-associated > Invertebrates > Cnidaria > Coral ...
AGCACCACCAGCAAAGCCGTGAGTTCCACACCTGAATCCTTCTTGTTCGATTCGGTCGGCAGCATATTCACTGGTTGCATGGTACAACTTCAGAGCCATCCCTGCAAGGTCAAGCTGAGCAAGCTACCCAACTTGAGCCACGATGACTACAGACCAACATTTTAACACTTTTCACCACTAGCTCTAAATGACGAAATTGGACCACTTGGCTGTACAACTGTTGCTTTGAGTATAGGTCAAAGGGCCTTGCGGACTGTTCTCGCCCTGCGTTTCCAAATATGGGTTGTTGATGGTTGTTGGTTCCTGTGTGGATTCATTTTTGGAGTGACATAGTGATGTCTTCTTGATTTCACAAGACTCACGGTCAAAAGTGGTCAACATCTTTTCTGTTTCTGAATTTGAACCATACCTGTACCGATGATGTCTGTTTCTGCAGCCAAAGACCCTGAAGTTTGTCCGTCGTGACCCTGGCCTGTCGCAACTGGGTGATAGACCAACCATGACCTGAGCGTCAGTTGGGTGGAGTTGCAGAACCATAGTACTTGGATGCTCACCAATTGACCACTGGGGATATGGGTGTATATATATATACACATACACATTCTTTGATATTCTTTGCATAAAAACACGCGCACACACACATATGTATATATATATATATACACATGTATTGTATGATTATACTTATGTGTGATCATGTACTAGGTACTGTACAAATCAACAAAACGGAGACATCGACAAAAAGAAGAAGAGTCCTTGGGATCCTCATCTGCATTACGCATTGGACATACACCGTGCTACAAAATGGCGTGGAACATCCTCCTAAAGTCATGGATAATTGAGGTGGAATAGAAAACACATGGGTCTATCATGGTCTATGGTGATATTTCTGGGGTGCTGTGGTGATTCTCACTCTGCAGTGTCAGGTCCATAGGCACGATATGACGGAGCTGACTGTGGACTGTCAAGTTTATCAAATAGAGTCCCAAGTCGGCTGTGTTGGCCAACTATTGTTTGGACACATGTATATTTCCACAGCATCTATTGCGTACACCCCTTGCATCTGCAAAAATGGTTGGTCATGTCATTACCATTGACGAGGCGTCTTTACAGGCTTCCCTCCTTTCGGGCTGTTGAGACATCACTCGAAACCGTGAGGACAAGATTCGTGACCCTCCCCAAAGTGTGATTTCTGTAGAGAAAATATGAGGAACCCTGGTGCATGTATAGAACTAGGATAACATGCAGATATTCACCAGCAAGCATCTAAAATGGGTCTAAAATGGGTCACATAAGCAAACAAATATGATGTTGCATTTTCCAGTGCTCATAAATCCAAACACGGGAGATCAAATGGGTCATATCTTTGATCAAACACAGGTCGTTGGACCACGCATGTTGGACCAGGCCACAGAAACGGCTTTGGGTTATGTCCAAATCCTGGCTGATTCACGGTGTGAGTTGGCTATGGATTAAACATCCAATGGTACTGTTGTATTCAAATCAATATAGCTGGTAATTAATTAGCTATGGATGTTCATCCTCCAAATATATGTATACATATAACTACATATACATATATGTATCTATAGTCTATATAGATATATTATAGATGTATATGGATGTGGTATTGTAGGTTGTGACCCCGTCCCCAATCGCAACTGCTTTTATCCGTCTGAAAAAATTGAAAAATGCAGGATGCCGAAAATCCCCTTTGGCGAACCAAGTGTTGGAGCAGATCAACGACTCCTAGTTACGAACATACTCAGGTAATAGATAGTGAAAAATAAACAAACATAATCAGATAGTCAAAGATCATCAGCATTAACACTATCATTATAAAACACACACACACATGATCTCATCATAATCGGATAACATGAGCATGCCCCTGTTGTCCTTCAGCACTGTTGATGTCTCCCCAATGTTCACCTGAGACTCCCCGGGGCAAGTGCCAGCAGGATGAGCCAAATGTGTTCATCATTGTGATTCCCATCAGATTGGGCACTTATTAGGCACTTGCTCAACGTTTGTTTCAAATCTTTCAAATTGACATGGTGCTTGTGCATTGTTAACCCTCAGAAATCACCATGAATGCCCCAAACACCACTCCGCACACCACTCCACTGGGAGCCTGACAGAACTTCCCTGACATCTGCGTTGGAGTTTCAAGCATCTGCCAGAAACGTTGCATGTCAAGTCCACGGAGATCAACTTGTCAACCGATGCATCTGCTGTGCAAAAGTATCTCAATGCGAACATATTCAAATCTAACAAAACATGGCAAATCTCAAATTCAAGATGATGTATGTGTGAGCATGTACATTACAATCTAGTACATATCAATCCAGAGTAATCCAGACACATCAAGACATTTGCCTCGCAGAATGAGTGGATTTTAACAAGCAAACATCATTTTACCGTACTAATCCTCCACACCTCTGGGCCCAGAATGTGGCCACAGCAACCTGCGCAAGGCATAGCTCTGGGATGGATGATTTCTGGTCCTTTGAATTCCTTAGATGCTCCCGGAGATGCCTTGGCGCCAAGTGCTGTCCACTGCCGATGGCTGGCCCTGGCATGAGGCGTCACTGCAGTACAAGAAGTGCTAGGAAGATTGTCGTCTCTGCTTTCAAGTGATTCAAGTGCATATCTTTGTACCCTCTGGTAAACTAACATAGCTATTGAAAATGGCCATCTATAGTGGATTTTCCCATCAAAAATGGTGATTTTCCATAGCCATGTTAAATTACCAGAGGGTAGGTCAATTTTGAAAGACAGGCAGTGCATACCGAATCATGTCTGGCCACCTGCCGGGAGCCCAAATGGACCGGGCTCGGGGTCTCGGCATTGGAGTCCAACCTGGCAGCGAAGACTTTCCTGCGGATCTTTGGGATCTTGGGCTCAAACTTCGGTGCAAAACCCTGGGGCTTTCCCTACTAGTACTGTATCACTGTATCACCTTCTCTAACATGTCTGGTTGGTGGTATACCTACCCCTCTGAAAAATATGAAAGTCAGTTGAAGTTGGGATGATTATTCCCAATATATGGAAAAAACAAATGTTCCAAACCACCAATCAGATGTGTTTGAAGTAAAATCCACCATTGCTATCCATTGCTGTCAGGTGTGTGCCAGGTACACTGGTTGATTCTTTTGAATTCGCAGCATTTCATTACAGAAACCTCTCAGAACTTCTACACACAAGACATGTCATAGTGGATTCAAATTGCAAACAAAACATCTTGGTTCCTAAAATATATTGAACGTCTGTTTGTTGCTGGTATAGGTTAATTAGATGGTTTCGACCCATCCTTAAAGTCAGTCGCTGCAATTCACTCATTCCGAAGCAAGCGGAGGACATGAATATAACACATACAGTACAAAACAACAAGCCAGTTCAGCAGCTTCTAGCATTTCCAAGTCCAAACGAGCAGTGTTCGAAACCCTCCGGATTCCCACTATGGGTGATCATTATCCCCCATAAACTAGGTATGTTCATAATCCACAAAGCATACAACAACCACTTGCTATAATCAATCAACCATCATTTCTCATATCATATCCCCATCTTTTGCTAAGACCTAAACGATGCTCGAACCCCCAGTAACTAATCAACCAGGGTCAACTGGGCCAAGTGACGGGGAGGCTGACCAAGGCCAGTGAAGCGACAGGTCGCCATGGAAAGCGTATGAAAGCGTCACGGTGTCGATGATGGCTTAAGCCACAGCCATAGTCTGCTCAAAACCACCAGAAATTTGTGCATTTTCCACAATCTGAAATGGATATGGGTCAAAACCTTATATCCATGGTGAACACCAAAATAGCTGGCAAATGGATGTTCATCCCTATAAATGGTATCTCTAGGGATTGATCCATAGCCAAATCCACCTGAATACCTATCCCAAGGGTCCCGAGTCCCAAGTTGCCGTGCCTTTGCTTTGGGCCAAGAGCAACTTGTGGGTGCAGATTGGCAAGGGAAAGGTGGTCAAACAAGAACACTGGTGATCAATTGCAGTTGCTGGCCTAGACTGGAATTCCCACTTTCTGCAAACCCAGATCTTCAAGATCCCCTGAAACGTTCTGTACCAATTCTTGTGACATTCTGCAGAGACGATCAATGGACCATCTACAACAACAAGACGCCATGAATCCTTCATGGCGGTGGATTTTTTGTTGCATCTCCCGCACACATTAACGGTCGAGATCACTGGTGAAACGATGGCATCGTTGCTGATAGAAACCACTGAATGATAGGACATGTTTTTGTGTTTTCTCTGAAACTGTTTTTCTCCAGACACTTGTTTCTTTCATGTGAACTTTTCTGCTTTCATCTGCTTTCATAATCAACATCAACGAACCAATATCCTCATACAAAATCATACAAACATATCCCTTCATCTCACCAAAGTGACAGCATTTCTGAATTGTTAAAGGCAAACACAACTAACTCTTACAACATATCTGGTCTGGTAAGTGCTGACATCTATGGAAATACTTTCGAGGTCTCGAAAACGCTGTTCACCTCGACTTAAACTTCCACATGGTGGCACACCTGAGAAGCGACAGGATCTGACCGAACAGAAAATTAAGGTTATTGGAATTTTGGTCTGCAGAATGCCACAAATCCCTGGGCTCTATGAGGAATTTATGAGGAATTGCTAGAGTCTGGAGAGGAACATCGGATAGTGATTTTGAGTTGGCATTTTCCACGGCAGTTGTTTGCTGAATCCAGGGACGGTCCACTGGTTGATAGAATGAAGAGCCCCAAACCCAGGAAAACATTGTGGGGCGAAGAAAAGACATTCAAAATCTGAAATATCAACCCTTAAAAGTGTTTGGCTTTCAATTCCATCTGCTTCAGGTCTGCGACAAAAAAAATAATAAGGCCACAGGTTGCACTGATCTGATTGGGCACTAAATTATTCTACGGTTCTATGAAATTGAGAAGGACCATTAACATGTCATGGTAGGATGCACGGAATGGTTAGATGCGCCAGAGACCTGCAAATTCGAGTTTGTCTCCATAGGGTAGTCCAGTTGTGGGCATAACCCGTCGTGGGACAAACCCACATACCCCATGTTGTTGCTTAAATATTCCATTGTACCATCATCTTCATTTGAATTGTCTTAATGGATATCTCACAACGGTATTCTGTCTGGTGGGTATAATTCAACTTCTTAACCATTGAATTTTAGGGTTCTTGGAACGTTATTTTCAGACAAATCCAGATTAACATAGACCCGGAGAATGGCTGATTCTTGAGATGAAAGTAGTCTGCCAACCCCCAACCGCATGGCAGGGTCAATATGTCCCTGCGCGTCACAACCCTTTCACACCAAAATAGCTTATAAATGAGGCTTCATCATGATAGGTTTTGATCCATACCAATGTTAGTATCCTGGGAATGGTACATATACCCCCCAAAAATGACAGCAAATCCTCCTCAAATTCCACAAATCTCCGAGGATCATATAAACCACCCAAAAAAGTCATCCTTCCAAAATCATCCAAAATCACCAAACAATATCAAAAATAGGAACCTCCCGCTACAGACCCCAGCGGAACGTCGCCTCAAAAGTCCAGCAGCGGCGGCTCAGAGATGGGCATTTGAACAACTGCCTGGTGGAACTGGCCAGGAAAAAAGAAGGGAAACACCAGGATTGCTGGGTGATTTGACACCGATTATGATAAGCTGCAGGACTTTTTGGCTTTTAAATCAGACCCATGTAGCTCTAGTGAAGGGCATATCGCAACGTGTCCAGAAACTTGGACTCTTAAATCTGCTTGATTACTTTTCATATCTGTTAAGACCAAAAACGGCCAGAGTATAGGGTCCCTGGGTCAGAAACTTCAACTCAAAGTCTGGGCAGATTCAATGATACAACGTGATCTTCTCCGTAGTACCCCAGAAACAATTATGATCCAAACCCAACCCCTCCTGTTTAAAGTCCCCCCAAATTGCACCAACTGCTTGGCCGCAGCCACATCTAGGAACCCCGCAGAAATCAAGGGCACATGCGAGTGCTGACTGGCCAAGAATATTCGGACCTGGGCGAAAACTTAAGGTGACCAGCAAACATTGCCACATGCACTGCTTCTGTGTTCTTCGTCTCGGAAAGGTAGAATTTGCAGTCTTTAAGTCAAAAACTAAACGCCTTTGAGCACCAACACCCACCAGTCTTGGAGATCCCCAACTCAAACCCACCCCAACTCAAACCCACCCCAATATTTCCAGAAAACAAAATCCCAAATCCCAGCCACGCATATTTCCCAAATCTTTCTGAAAGTCAGCGAAAGTTTCCGACCGAGGCTGTCCCGCCGTTCTCGTTGATGCATGCCACAGGTACCTCCAGTAGGTAGACCTGGCTCTGGGCAAAGTCCTATCCAATATTTTGTGTCATGCTAGATCACGTGTGTATATATATATATATATATACAGTATATATATATGTATATGTATATATTATATTATCTTGTATTATATTAAAGTATATCATACTATACTATACTATATTATCATATATTATATTATATTATATTATACTATATTATACTATATTATATTATATATTATATATTATATATTATACATTATATATTATATATTATATATTATATATTATATATTATATTATATTGTATACATATATTTGTGACATTGTGAATGAATATGATCTCTATATATAAATATCTCCTTCTATGCAGTACAAACACATCTCTGAGCCAATTATGCAAAACAACTCCCAAGTCAGAACTAACCGCCGCCAAAAATGGGGCGACTGGTCGGCCAGTGGGCCAGTCACTCACCACCATTTCAAGTGATGTCTGGAAGTGATCAGGATCAGGAGATATCAGTGTACCCTCTGGTTATGACTAACATAGCCATGGTATAGATGGCCCATAGAAATAGATGGTTTACTGAACTTAAAAATGGTGGATCTTTCCATGGCTATGTTAGTCATAACCAGATGGTAAAACTTTTAAAGCACCTTTTGACACGAGGCATTTGGTTTTTGATTATCTGATAATCACGGATCGTCGTGGCGCTGTGAGATGCTTTGCTAGGGATCACTATGGTGAAGCTCAAGATATCTCACACCGCCTGCTGCGGCACGAGGATTGGCAGGAAGAAGCACGGCCTTGCCAATGCCGCGCATGGTTCGCAAAACTGGGGAGCAACGTGGAAATGGACCAGTTGAGTCTTGATTTTCCAAGTGTCCAAAAACATCTCGGATACGCTAACCACACACCAACCATATGGCAAATCCAGGCACATCATCTGATGAGATCAATTCTTTTGACCCAGATGATTCCTGGTGAAACATCTGAGGTCACGACTTGGGTATCCGGTACAGATTCGGGTTGGTGGTACAATGCACGGGCACATTGTTCAGAGATGTGGAACCTCGCGTTCCAAACAGTTTCGCTTGGTCGGTTTGGTCAGGAACATGATCTTCCAAAGCCACTCAACACCTCTTTTTTTTGGGAGGTTCCATGTTATTCTTGTTCAAGTTGTAACTCACAAAACAATCAACAACTGAGGTTAACCAGCAAGTGGTGGACCCAAAAATCGTCATCCCATTGGATGACCCAAAAATTCGCAAGTTTTGTGACACGCCTGGCTGCGACTATGGATGACCTTCTGTATGATGGGCCTAGCCTCACTTGGGCCCATCAAAACGACTCACTTGCGCCCACCTTCATGTGTACCTATCTTCATGTACATAAACAACCTTTTAGGGTTTATCTTTTTAGGGGACATGGGGGGGACTTGGGGTTAGGGGGGGACTTGGGGACAAGGAGAAGGGGAGTAGGTATCAACATGTACATAAACAACCATTTTAGGTTTATCTTTTTAGGGGACACGGGGGGGACTTCGGGTTAGGGGGCGACTTGGGGACAATGAGAAGGGGAGTAGGTATCAACATGTACATAAACAACCTTTTAGGGTTTATCTTTTTAGGGGGCATGGGGAGGACTTGGGGTTAGGGTGGACTTGGGGATGGGGAGTAGGTATCAACATGTACATAAACAACCATTTTAGGTTTATCTTTTTAGGGGAAATAGGGGGGGAATTGGGGTTAGGGGGGACTTGGGGACAAGGAGAAGGGGAGTAGGTATCAACATGTACGTAAACAAGCATTTGAGGTTTATCTTTTTAGGGGGCATGGGGGGGACTTGGGGACTTGGAGACGGGGAGTAGGTATCAAAATGTACATAAACAACCATTTAAGGTTTATCTTTTTAGGGGACACGGGGGCGACTTGGGGTTAGGGGGCGACTTGGGGACAAGGAGAAGGGGAGTAGGTATCAACATCTACCTGCGTCAAATGACTGAAAGGGCTGCACGGGCACAAGCGAGACAAATCCACGGGCACATGCGAGGCCGTATCCATGTATGAGGCTTTGCGGCCAAACTGCCACTTGCCCCTTGGAAAATTCTTACGTGGGTCGCAACTACATGCTGACATATGCTGACAACCAAATCATGGCACATGAAGCTGGAGTTTCAAAGAAATCAATGGCCGAAAGCTGGACTTCTTACTTCCGAAAATCAATATGCTAGTTGATTGCGCAAAGCTTGAGATGTGCCACGATGTCATTGAGCAATGTCTATGAAATGAAATCTGCAAAATCATGCAAAATCGCTCGCGGATGCAGAGCCACTAACGGGTTGCCCCTGGCGGATTTACAGCGACACGACATATATTGCCAGTTTTCATTAAATAGCAACATGCTTCTATGAAGCGATGGGTGCATTTCTGAGCATTTCTTGTTGATCAGATCATTGATGTCATTCAACATCAATTTCTCTGGGTCAGATCTGTGCGCACACCTTGTTGGTGAAATCACGGATTCCGATCCCAGGCATGAAGCCTCTGCACCATAGTACGTGCGCCCATCAACAAACTCCTCACTTCTGATTTGAGAGCTGCGTCGACCTGACGGCTCTGCTCAACGACCTCAAATAAGCGGCCAATAGAGAACTTTTTGAGGGTTTGCAAACTCCTTCGTGTGTTTTGTGAAACTATGGGCTGCCCCAAATGCACGACTCGCTTCTGGAGGGCCGCAAGCAGGAGTCTCATGACTTCTTGCTGTGTCGCTGGGAGCTTCTTGCACTTGTCTCTGAGTAGTGAAAGCACCAGGGACAGCACCGTGGCCTCCTCCAGAGAATCGAAAAGCTGCCGTTGCGCTTTGAAGAGCTTCACTTTGGCTTTGGTATGTCCAAAGTGGCAAAACTCGCAGAGGACGCCGTTGGTGCACTTGGAGTAGAAAGCACGGATGCATGGAGCTGCGCACATCTCCGGATGACCGTAGCTTCCTCGAGAAATCGGAATGTCCTGAATTTGTCCAGTCAGGCGACTCTGTGTTTTTCTCCAATTCTTGGAATCGAAGAAACCGAAAGGATGAAAGTGGACAGTCCAACCCTATCACAAAATCATACAAAACAATACAAAACATGGATTCCCAAGCGTCAGTAGAGAAGACATGTCTTTTTTGGACAGCCCAAGAATTGCAGGTCAAAACAAGACTGAAAGAAGTCGAGCTTCTAAGTGCCAAGCGAAGGAATCAGCTGCCTTCTGCAGCAGTTTGTCCTCTGCTTCTTGACATCGATGCTCCTGAATACGGAGCGTGTAGCCCAACGACTATAAATTATAAGTTGAACTCACATTGCCAAAACCAAAGCAAACATAACCAATAATAAACATTCATAAACCTCAAATCTGTAAAACTGTACAGTTTGAGAATGACTTTGGAACGTACCCATCAACACCTGGTTGATGCTTAAAGACTCAGCACGGAAAACTCAGGAAATGGCACGCCTTCAATGCACAAAGTGCTAGGGAGAGGGGGTGACACAACTAATGCATGGACAAAATTAGCAAAGGCTGAACCTATGATGTCCTATCATAATAAATGAACGGCTGGACATAAAAACAGCGCACACACACACAATCACACACAGACGAAAACAAGCAACACATCAACAAATACAAGCATATGAATGGAATGGACGATCGACGGATTGAGCATAGGTGTAACGGAACGAAGGATTGACCAACCACATGTATGCATGAACACACGAAAGCATGAACGGATGGGATGCATATTCTGCATATTCTGCATATGTGATCAATCGTAAAATATCACAGATTCATACAGATCCACATAGCATCTACTGGTTGTGCAATTAGTTGACGAGTCAAATGCCCATGTTCAGTGGGTAAATGACACTGCTGCTGTTTTTGTCCATGCAAGATTCGATACTCTCCTTGTATCTTTCCCGTCAGAACACCAGCTATTTATCAAATGGACCGTGAACTACAAAAGCACCTTCAAAATTAGCAACCGGTTTAAGAATGAGTTTAACAATCTTTCGTGATGTTTCGTGGGTATTCTCCATCATTGGCCACCACATATCTTCCCCCGTTGCGTTGCCAAGCAGCTTGCTGCAAACCTTCCAGGCCGCTGCATGAATGTCGACGCGAAGAACCGACTTCGATCGTTTCCACGTGCTCAACCACCTCCAAGAAAGTGCGTCGGCACCTCAGAGTGATCCCCACGACGGAGTCCTAATTTTTGTCGAACTGGAAGACTTATGGAGGGTTCCTGTAAATGTTACTTCTGTACAATTCTGGGATATACGAATTCTGAATAATTTGGGGCTGTAGGTTGTGAATGATTCTGGTTTGTTCCATCATAGCATATTGTGCATATATGTATATATATGATATTGTACATATATATATATATACATACATACATGATTATATATGTAATATTTTGGAATGGTCTGAGTATTTTGAAGACTGCAAGAGATGATTTGAGGCACCATTTTATTAACAAGTCATCTGAGGACGCTCAAACAATTCCCCGAATCGACTCCTGTGGTGAACAAAGGGCCCAGAAAATTCAGGGACTTGGACTGATCTGGATATGGCTGGTCGTTTTTAGCACAAAAAAACATCCAATTCTTGGGGTTGACCATTGACCAGTAAGATCATTACAATCACACATCTTTCAAATGATGAAAACGCTGAAACCCCGGTGGATCTTCTACACAATTCACAATTTGCGATTTTTGAACTACACGGAAATACGGCTGTGCAGTGACCAAAGCAAACCGCGACTACGGATACTCAGACCCTGGGCATAATGCATCTATTTCACCAAGGTACCGCAAGGACATAGTCGGGAGATCTGGGAATACCCAGATCCGTCAGTTGACTGGCAGCCAGCTCTGATCCGAAACACTGAGAAAAACATGAAACACATCTAGAGGAACAATGAAAAACAATGAAAACCATTCGACAAACAAAGCAAATCAACCTTTGAACTAAATCTAGAACCGTGTCTACAATTTTTTCGCCTTGTCGCATGTGGAGGTTGTAGAATTTTGAAGCTGCATGATTCCCAGCAGCTACTTCATCATCTCCAGTTGACTCATAAACTAGTATAAACTCAACGTGTCTCCAATGTTCATATTTGAAGGATCAGTTCTGGGCCGGACCACATCCCAGAGAATTTCAGAATATCAGAAAATCCTCCCCAACACTGGCTAACCTGAGATACGTGGCAATCGAAACAAATCATCCCGAGCAAGACATTGCATGTTCCCATTGAGATTTATCGATTGACCTGCCAATCACCTGCCAATTTTCTTACAAGTTTTTACTCCAACCTTTGGAAAAATTGAGCACCCCCGTTTTTGACACAAAAAATAACCGAACCAAGCCATGTTTGCCGGGTGCATCACAACTCCACCATTGTTTTTGCTGCAGGGATCTGCCCCCGCCCTCAGGGTCACCCCGAAACCTCTCAGGACCCTGGGACCCTGACCGGCATTTTGGATTCTCACCAGAATCTTGAACTGCGGACCCATGCCTGCGCTCAGCCATGAAATGAAGGTATTCATGGTATGCCCCGTTTGGAGACAAAACAACAACTGGGGGATATCTTTCGTTCACATACGGACACTATCTACTTGATTTTCCAGGGTTTTGGGTGGAATGCCTCCGTTCTTTGTTGGAACTGTACATCATTTTGCAATTTTGGGGTACACCCAGTCTTGGACCAACCATGACAGATCCGGATAGTATACCCGATTTTGTGACTGGTATCCCCCAAATCCTCTGTAAAATGGTTGGTTTCAGCCTTTTTTCATTGTAAAATCCCCAGGAAGTCTTTGAATCCCATTGAATCCCGTTAATACCCCATTGGAATCGTCTTTCTGCATTCTTATTGCTTAGTAATATCCCCAGGAAATATCATGAAATATCCATCCCCCCATAGCCCCATCGAGTGCCTAGCACTTGTGCGTTGATTCGCACCTGTGCTCCACCTGAAGAGGACCTGAGGAGTTTTCGGCAAGCGATTTCGCCAACATGGGGGATATTTTGTGATGTGAATCGAGATGTACAGTATCAAGCTACGTGCGAACCATGTTTCCACATAGATAAGACAAGATAAGATACGATAGACAAGAGAAGATAAGA
>Ga0126342_10003417_pt1:17500-26217 | contig 26217 bp, 20 predicted proteins | sample Cyp1metagenome_FD_92528 | JGI IMG/M metagenome (GOLD analysis project Ga0126342, IMG submission 92528) | Coral microbial communities from Lord Howe Island, Old Settlement Bay, Australia - Cyphastrea 1 metagenome | ecosystem: Host-associated > Invertebrates > Cnidaria > Coral ...
GAGTCTGTGTGGGCTCTTAATCAAAAAATGTTCGAAATGACCGCCATTGTGAAGCACTCCACGAAGTGGAAAATACAGTCTTCCATTGTCTTCCTCTTTCAGTTGCTGTTTCCTCTTCAGTTGGTAAACATTCTCACTTGCAGAATGTTGGTGGAGTCCCTGAAATTATCAAAGTGCTGAGTGTTTTTTGTGAACCTGGCACCAATCAGTCACGGCAGGAATAACATGGGTCTATGACCTATGATGATTCATGCAGTGTAACTTTAAGTGCAAAGAAATGCAAAGACTGGGAGTTTATCATAGTTTATCTCCGGTAATCCTTGGAAATTAGCAACATCCCAGAGCCCCTCGGCATGCCGAGGCACCATCGAGCCCTCCTCCCGGCCGAAGGTTCCAAGCTTAATTCCGGAGACCACATCATTCCTGAGAGCCGACTCAGTCCATCGGACATTCGTCTGCAAATCATCCACCAACTCGCACAATATTTCATGTTGAATCATGTTGTTATCTGGATGACTAGGGGATGACCCTCAGAGCTATAGTACATATATGTACATACATATATATATATAGTATTTTTGAATTCCTTTTTGCTTCGCTTCTTCCCCCTTGATGATGTCGCGAAAGACCCGTTCGTTTGCCCAGAAACGTTTCCACCGTGGCTATGAGGTGCTTCCCATTGTAGAGACGCACCTACTGCAACTGACTATGGATCTGACAGCTTGATTTTTCAGTGAACATCTACAGGTCAAGGTATTTTACGGTACGCCCATTCTATATGGATAAAGATTGCTTGAACATGGGGAGTTCATGTAAATCATCCAAAGATCATTAAACATCATTAGAACATCAATTCCGGGACAAGCACAGGAACTCAGAGCTAGCCACTGGTGATGTCGCTACCATGGGTGCCTCACCATTCTGCAAAGCCACCACCAAAGCCTTGGTCTGAAAACCGGGGTACCCCCAAACTTCAAACTTCCATGGGTGCTTAGCCAATTTTTCCATCATTTTCCCATATATCTTCCCTATTAAAATCTATTAAAGGTTAATAGACATCATTAACCAATTTTCCATCTATTTTCCACCATTTTCCCATATGTTCCCTATGAAAATCCATCAAAACTGGGTTTTTTTCATAGGGATCCTCCTCCACTCAGGCCCCAACCTTGGCCACACGGGATTTTGTGATTTGCAGCAAGGACATACACGAGATCGGGCAGGGCCTTGGTGGACCATGGTTGTCACATTACACACACAAAAACTATGTATCAATATGTTACGATATGTTACAATATGTTATATATATATATATATTGTTATATATATATTGTTATATATATATATTGTTATATATAATCATATAAATATATAATAATACATATATAAATAAACATATATATATAATATGTTACAATACGAAGTCTTGGATAACCATGGTCAGTGGTGGTCTAATGACTTGAATGCTTTTTGGGTACCATGACTTCGGAAAGCCCCATGCCATGTTGCCATCCATTTGGATCCATCTCCAACTGCCTGGCACGCCCTGAGTCGATTTCTTCATCCCACGTGGACACGCCACTGAAGCTGAGGACCAAACAAGTAGATGGAGTGATTCTTCTTACCCTTGAAGTGGAAACAGTGTATGACCTGTGCAAAAGAAAAATGGATATCCTTGGCCCCAAAAAACATGTTGCCTGTAAATAGTCAACGAAAATCTGCTCGTACATTCTGCATCATCCGGCATCATCTTGCTATTTGGGACTCAGAGACTCACTTGGCTAGTCATTTCGACACCAAAGGAATCTCCCACCAAACTGCTGATCAAACCGCAGATGGAACCGCAGCACTGAGAAGAACGCGTTATCCATGCAGCCGACGTAGACATTTTTGTCCTGGCAGGGGCAGTCTTTTTTAAAGCGTGTAAAGGCTATCATACACGACGAATCGATGCAGAATAAGCAAGATTGGAAGGACACCTAAGCTGATTAATCGGTACCTTGTCGTCCTACACAACTTTCAAGCCCAAACCCTCCGAATCACTTGGATGCTGCTTGTTGACTTGAGATTTTCAGGGTTTTTCCATATCTTTCAATCCAAGAATCTCCTGAAGCTGGAATGAAGCTGGAATTTTTCAGACCAAGAAAGCGCCCGGTTTGCTGGGCTCTGGGGATCCCCAACAAATCTGACGAGTCCCACAGGCTGAGTCTCCAATTCGATGACATTGCTGAGCACCTCTGCAGATATTTACGGATGCTGTTTTGATATAGATGTCATGTAATTCATGTAGTAGGGCAATCCAATAAAATTAAAATGGGACGGTTTACTCAAAATCTCTGAGAAAGCGACCCACAAAATGTCACTTCTGACGTGAACATCTCAGTATGACAGCCGACAATACCTGGTAGATCCTGGTAGTACCTTGGGGTCATTACCCTAAATTTTCACCGTCGAAAAGTCCCAGCCATTGCCTGTCCATTTTTGACAGTGTAGATATTCCCGTCTCTGCAGGCCACCGTGATCCTGGTACCGTAGCATTGTGAGCACAATGCCAAAAATGTAACTCTTACACATAGGACATTTCATGTAGCATTTCAATGTATATTATTGTATATTATTGTATGTTATTGTATGTTATTGTATGTTATGGTATATTTTATAATAAGTTTTATATTTCAGTATCATCATGTATCATCTATGAATATCCATTCATAGCATATTCATAGCGTTTCCGCATGACATTCCAATGCGCCTTTCAGTGGCAACTTTATGCCACTTTTTTTAGCGCCCTGTCCTGTACTCCACATCAAACAGCCCCAGCACTGAGATGAAGGTGGGTACAGCTTCCAACTTCACCTTGGCTGCCAGGTTCAATGCGTTGCTGTCCAGAATGTAGATCATCCTGTTCTCCGTGCCGATCACCAACATGCTGACCTCGTCGTGGCTCGTCTGGCTCGTCTAACCCCGTGTTTGTTTAAAGGAACCGCGAAAGGGGACTGGTGTTAAATGGATGGGTTTGGGGTTGTTAAATGGTATCATCATCTATCATGAATCTGGTTGGTGGTGCAAAAACCATCTTGAAAAATATACGAAAGTCAATGGGAAGGATGACATCCCCATATATGAAATGGAAAATAAAACAGGTTTGAAACCACCAACCAGATATTCTACAATACTACCATGCTGGGCTCTCTGTTTTCACCTGTCCTTGCAAACACCAATACAGCCTTTTCCTTTCCATCAAACGGATGTCGACTTTAAAAAGGGAAAACTGCCGCAAATCCATTTGGTAGATGGTCTTGAATCACAAACATGTAGTCATCAGTATTTCATTTCTAGTCTTCGGTGAACTATCCCAGGAATGGAACAGACATTGGAAGTCCAAGGCAGTGGCCCAGTGGGGGCCCAGTGGGGGACGGCCCAGTGGGAGGTCACCAACCAACCCACTCAGATGTGGACTGCAGTTGGCTCGTCCATGTTTTGCTTCAGAACCTGTTGTGGTTTCTGAATGGGGACCATTGGGACCCCGATGACTCGATGACCTCTGTGTTTACCACAACGGATGGCGCATGGCGGCATGGCGCTCTGGGGCGCCCAAAACAACCAGCCTCCGTACATGTGATGGAGGTCTGCTGCTCATGCAAGTATTCCTCCAAGCTGAGCACGGCAACTGAACTGATGGAAGATACATGGCCAAAATGTCATCACAGTTCCGAGACAACATGAGCCATAGAAAGAAGATACAAGACCAGGGCCAAACATTTGCTGACCTCTTAACCACATCCTCCTAGTAACAGTTGTCATCCCACTTGGAACTAAGGTAAGCGAAGACAAAATTGCTTTAAATGGTTTCAACCCAACTTGCAAACATCTTCCAACTGCTTCTTGGTAGCAAAAAAACATCACATTTGTCGGCAGCAAGTCCTTGTGAGCGCGAATGTATTCGGTCTGCGCTTCTAATTCCTGTTGTCTACAAGGCAGTGGTATGCACCAACAAAAGGATCACCGTTGGGCGGATTTGTTTAAGAATGGGGTATCCCAAAAAGCCAATGGTCTATCACGGTCTATCATGACTTTTCCCCATTCAACTTGGCATTATTGGGGTATCCCCCATTGGACCAGCCCATTTGCCTATTGATCATTGATCAGCTGCTCTTGTTTTCATATTTTCATTGATACATATTTCATAGGGAAGCAACATGCTTCATTGATATCATTGATGCTATTGCCGATCAGCGCTGGTGATTCAGATTTAGGATCATTTGGGTTCTTGGGCTTGGGCCCAATTTTTAGGAGTTTTCAAGTTGCAGCTTTTGAACGTTGACAATCCAAGCTTTTCATCTGCCAGAAATCATCTGGTTGGTGGTTGACCTACCCCTCTGAAAAATGATGGAGTTCGTCAGTTGGGATGATGATATTCCCAATTATTACTATTATTATTATTATTAATATATATATATGGAGAAATGAAAAATGTTCCAAACCACCAACCAGTCATAGTGTCCAATGGCGACTCAGAGCCAATTCCACCCAGCGGTGCTGCCTCCACAGCAAGGAAATCGATGGAGAGGTTGGACAGGGCCACCCCGTTTTCACCTAGGAATGGGGTCGCCCACGGCCGCAGCACCATCGAAGGCAGGGCTACCACTAACGAATGATTGTTGTGCCAAACATCCAAGCAAACCGACTACATCACTTCATATAAATACATTACATATATTAATCCCTTCCCCCTAATGTTAAATGTCCCCCTAATCAAAACCTTGGTGAAATGTATTGGATATATTCAATTTTTGCGTCAACAAACATTGGAGGCAACCAAAATATTGGCAACATATTCGCACTTTGCAAAATTAGCACATAGCAACATACCCTCTGGTAAACTAACATAGCTATTGAAAATGGCCATAGAAATAGTGAGATTTCCCATTAAAAATGGTGATTTTCCATAGCTATGTTAGTTTACCAGAGGGTATATGTGAACTATATGTGAACTACAGAAAAACACAGTCCGACACTTCCAGGATGATTTCCAGCCCAAAGGCGGGCCCTCGAGACGGGCCAAAACCTGGGCCCCACGGCGTGCCGTGTTCAGCCGTTCGAAGCCAGCCTGGATGTCACTGGAGTCCTGGCCCATCTCCTTGACCGAGCCATGGAGGGACTGAGTGGAGATCAAACCATTGGTTAAACCATCCTTTTTGGATCTTTTTGGAAGATGATCTTAGTATATCTTAGTGATGTCCAGATTTTTTTTACAGATGTCTTTAGTATCAAACCATCCACTTTTTCTTGACTTTAACTCATGCCCAATAGGGAGATGACTGGATAAAGGTGGGAAAATCAGCAAACAAGACCTCAAAATGAGTACGCACGGATTTCCCCATGAACCCATCATGAACACATGGTTTTTGTCTCTGCAAATTGGGTATACTCCCCATGAACTCAGCCATTGAGTGATGATGATCATCCATTGGCTTTGGGGCACCCTCTTTTCAAACATGCGGTTAGAAGTACCTGGGAAGTTCATGGACCTTACCCAATAGTTTTATTCTGACACCACAATGCCGTCCAAGTGTATTCCATTCCAAAGAGTTTTGATAGTTTTGTAATGGGACATTGCATATTATGTATGGATATGTATGGATGATGTTCTCATTCATAGCTCCATCTTTGATCATCTTTGGGGATATAAAAAATTGCCATGTTCACCGGATGTGTCTCCTCCCAGATCTGGGATTCCACAGGGTCAATCTCTATGGGTGGCAGCCGGTACCTCAGAGCTTTCACATCATCATTTCCGTCACATGTATGTTGAAAAAGAATTAATTGATGTTTATATATAGTAATATAGACCTCTCACCTTTACAGTTTCATCATCCAAGCTTCAACACCAAGCCAACACATGAGATATCATACATCTCGTGACCATCATGGCGCACTGCATCGAAGGCCGCATATTCCGGAAGATCAAGACCTTGCTGAATCGTCACTTGAGATCGGAAAGTGATAAATCATACCAACTTCGACTAAAAATCCTTTTCCTGGTTCCAAAGAAGTATGTGGCTGCTTTGAATATATATATATATACATAGATAGTGGATATACATGTGTATATATATATACATACATATACATATGTATATATATATATTATACATATATCTTGCCCTATATGTAATACACATACTTGTCCTATGCATATCTATGCATTATATCATATCGACCTGGTTACGCTTATGGATGGCGATAATGACACAAACACAGCCTGCCACCGGTGCCCAACCCTTGGCCCCCAAACCCTGTGACCGCTCGCAACTGCAAGCGTTGGAATGGGTGGGTTGCCTACCTGCACAGTTGTGGGATGGATCAAAAATGATCAAAACCCGGCGCAACCCTAAACCCCAAACATCAAAATAGCTGGCAAATGGATATTTCCCTCAAAAATCCTACTAGCCGTATTGACCAGTGACCCATCCCATTCATTTATTGCATTTCTTGCAAGATCTCGGATTGTAACTTGCGCAATTTTTTTCTGCGGCATTGGATCCTAAATTGCCAATTCAGAACAAAAACTGTGCTGGTTTCCGAAGGAGTTCTGCATTGTATGACCTAGGACCGTTTGCATCGTTTTGCCACCTTTCTCGCTGGCAGGGTCCACCAAAGTCGGGACCTAAATGGCGCCCCCGCCTCGTGGTAAAAGGCTTGGACGGCGCAGGGCACATCTGGCAGCTTGTGCTCCCACTGGATGGTGGTGCCCTGGCGAAATCATCCAAATCCTGGTTGGTGGTTGACCTACCCCTCTGAAAAATGATGGAGTTCGCCAGTTGGGATTATGACATTCCCAATATATGGAAAAATCAAACATGTTCCAAACCACCAACCAGAAATCTCAATTTTCCATCTAAAACATATTAAAACAACGTAACACCCATCTCATCATCTCTCTCTGCCAACCTCATCTTTGCCAAGCATCCTCTCACCATGTTGTCTTTACCATTCGGCATCCAACATTTGGCTGTCGCAGTGACCCTTGGCCTTGTACATTCGAATGCGCTTCTTCATGTCAACCTGCAAGGCGAGCCACATCCAGTGGCCTGTGGGATCCCACAAGGGTCAAAGGGCCCCATCGCCACTGGACTCGCCACTCCAAGGGACTGAAGATCGCTAAAAAAAGACCCTGACATCAACATTGACACTGCAATCATCCAAAACTATGGCTATAATATGCTATAATAATCATCAACATGCTCGGAAAACCACTGTCCGAAATGTCCAAAATGATCAGCAGAATCATCGACGTACGCATCAACTATCGATCCATCAAAAACTCCAACATCAACTATCGACCCCCATTCGAGGCATCCATATCGGCCCACCATCACCAAGCGGTGGTCGCCATCCGCTACGAGGTCGGCTAGGCATAGGAAAGACCTCCAGTGATCCAATCCATTTCACCAGCTGCTGGGTTTTTGGAAGCATTCTAAACACAGGTGATATCTGATATTATCTAACAATCCAATGACCTTGGGGATGGGGCTAAAATATATCATTTGATAACTATAAAATAACTATCAAATCTGCTTGGGAAACTCAAACTCAAACCATTGTTGGATTGGGAATCTTACAAACATAGCCGACATAGAAGCGCTCCAGAAAAACGGTAGCCTCAACACGTGGGACATGGAGCCATGGCCGCCATGGCCGCCATGGCTGTGTAGCGGATCACAGATCAACTGTGGGTTCCTGGCGAATAGCAGCTCATGCCTGCAACTGGGTCATGCCAAGCCTCGGTGCAATCGGTTTTTTACATATCTTCCCACTGAAATACCCAAGGGCCTACAGAAATTGTAAACGGGGACTTCATGTATAAGGGCCCCCCCCAAAAAATCATCAAAGCGAATTTCATATGATCGGGGGTATGTGATTTCATCATATTTCATCCACGTATGTTTCATATAGTCCATTGTGCTCCAGATCAATTTTGTCAGTTACTCCCAATTAGGAGTACCATTTTGGTTAGTGAACTCACTAGATTCGAAGGTAGAGGACAAATTCATGGCATTCATGGTTCTGAAGTTCAACAGTTTCACCCATTGGTTCACACCATAGCAACCCCCCAAAAAGATCAACGTTTAATGCATACAAAACCACACAAATCCTACCAAGACAGAGCCAATTTTTCAACCTTTTCCATCTTTCCGAGGGTTAAATCACTGGTAATCTAACAGTTTGCTAGGGAACATCACCATGCTATGAATAACTAAATCATCGACCTATATTCATGATATTCTGGGCTATACCATAGCAAACTGCTAAATTACCAGAGGAATCCAGAGGATATATCATGATAGATCCCCAGTTACTCAGTTACATATTCCATGATCTTCGAAGAATTATCCCATCCCCAGCTATCCCCCAGGGTCTCCAGGTGTGTTGCCATATCCCTAGGGATCCCTAGGGATTCGGACGTCGAGCCACGGGCTCTTCTTCTTCTCTGGCTCTGCCTCGGGGATTTCTGGTAACTGGGTCACAACCTATGCGCAAAACGTGTGTGTATATATAAATGTATATATATATATAAATGTATATATATGTTGGTAGCCACCCAACGCAAGCGCAATGCCGATTGCGCACCTTTTCATCGCTTGGCCCTGAAAGTGCCTTCGACCGAACAGCTCATGTACAGACCTTTGGACCCATTGGATCAACAACACTCC
>Ga0126342_10003418_pt1 | contig 26214 bp, 23 predicted proteins | sample Cyp1metagenome_FD_92528 | JGI IMG/M metagenome (GOLD analysis project Ga0126342, IMG submission 92528) | Coral microbial communities from Lord Howe Island, Old Settlement Bay, Australia - Cyphastrea 1 metagenome | ecosystem: Host-associated > Invertebrates > Cnidaria > Coral ...
CGCATCATTGAACAAAGCGCGTCCTCGCCAGCGGAGACATGGGCTTAGGCCCTATCGTGTGGGGGAGACACACGAGCAGGCGCTCTGGAAAAGGGCTGATTGCCTGCCACTTTGCTTTTCAGTATCATATATGTGTGATATATGTGTCATATATGTATCATGAATGTATTTGTATCATATTCATACATGTGCCATATGTATCATTAATGTATTTGTATCATTTATGTGTGATATATGTGTCATATATGTATCATACACTATATGTAGCATGACCGTGTCATATCGTATATGTATCATGAATGCAGTTGTATCATTCATGTGTCATATATGATACATATATGTGTCATATATGTATCATATATGTATCATATTCATATTATGTACGTACAATTTTGTTTCACATATGTGCCATATGCGTATCATGAATGTGTCATATATGTATCATATACGTATCATGAATGTATTTGTATAATTTATGTGTCATATATGTGCCATTAAGGTATCATGAGTGTATTTGTATCATTTATGTGTCATATGCGTGTCATATATGTATCATATATGTAACATGAATGTATATGTATCATATATGTATCATACTATGTCTCATACATGTATCATGAACGTATATGTAAAATATTTTTGTCATATTTAAGTATCATATATGTATCATGAGCGTGTCATATATGTATCACATATGTAACTTTTATGTGCAATATATGTATCATTTGTGTGTCATATATGTATCATATTTGTATCCTATATGTTTGATATATGTATAGTATTCATAGTAATTATATACGTATCACATATGTACAATATATGTTTCATGAATCCGTTGTATATGTGTCATATATGTATTAGATATGTATCATATATGTACGATAAACGTATCATAAGCGTATCATATACGTATCATATACATTTCACACAAGTATCATATTTGTTTAAATAATATATATGTTGATATGTATCATATCTGTATCTTATTGAAGGAAGTTTAGAAGTAAAACTTCCGACAAGATGGACAGATGAAAAGCAGAGGTGGAGCAGAAGAATAGAGAAGAGAAGAGCAGAAGAGAGAAGATCAGAGAAGAGAAAGAGTCAGAAAAAAAGAAGATGCAGGTGCGCGAAAGGTAGGAAAGTCGCGAAACACTGTGTTTTTCCAATGATTTGTGGCTCCAGAGGGTCGAAAAGTATGCTCGCTAAAGCGGCGGGTGCGGAGCCAGCTGGCCAGATGAGAGATGAAAAAGTGCGCTCTGTTGTGGCGCGAAGCACATTTGCAAGTGAAAAAAACTAAAAATCACCTCACGTTCAGAGCACTTTTGGAAGTTGAGATGTTGAAAAAATGCACGCTGTTGTGGCGCGAAGCACATTTCCAAGTCAAAATGTACAAAGCACACCACGACGTTCAGAGCACTTTTGGAAGTTGAGATGTTGAAAAAGTGTGCGCTGTTGTGGCGCGAAGCACATTTCGAAGTCAAAATGTGAAAGACACTACGTGCTCGGACCACTTTTGGACGTTCAGATGTCGTTTCGCGTGGCAGGTGCAAGGGATTGTGGACCTTGTCAAAAGTGAGCAGAACGTGAGGGTTTTGTAGCATTTCAAAAAACGATGGCAGGCGTGGGACATTTGAAGGGGATCTGGAAAGGCGAAGTACAAGAGACATGTTCATCAGAGCTGTTAGGAGGTCCGGGCGCTGATTTCCTGGGAGGGGTTGCATTTTGGAGCCTCCAATTTTCAGTTTGCTGAGATGATTTCTTCCAATTGCTTCCCAGGCCTTCCACAATTCCCATTTGTCTCCCAGAATTGGTCTTCCAATTGTCTCTAAGTGCCTTCCATTTGTCGCCCGTGGTTTCCCAGTTGTCTTTTAGATGTTGTTTCCCACTTGTCACCTAGTTGTCTCGTGCTTGTCGTACAACTGTGGTCTTCCAATTGTTTCCGAGTTAGTTCCAGATGTGCTCTCCCGATTCTTTCCCAGTTGCCTTCCACTTAGCCCCCACAACGCCCGGCTGTCTTCCAGGTTTAGTCCCCCAATAACTTTTCAATCGCTTTCCAAGTGTTTCCGAGCTGCCTGCTAGATGTGGTGATCCAATTGTCCTCCAATTGTATCCCTCAGCCTCTCAGCCTTGAATTTGAAACTGTCACTGCTGTTGGGTTGCAAAGCTGGGTTAATTGTGTCTGCGTCTCCAGATGTTTTTCTTTACTTCTCTCCGTCTCCTTGCGTCTCCCACTCTGGCTACTGGTGCCCGACTCTCTGGATTTCTCTTGTTGCGGTGCTTGTTTTCGGGGCTCCCTTCATGTCCCACTCTGGCTAATGGTTTCCGGGTCTCTGGATGCCTCTCTTCACTGGTCTCTCTTTACTTGTCTCCCAGTCTGGTTTTCGACGGCTGGTGGTGTTCCGCTCTCCAGATGTCTCTCTTCACTTGTTTCCCTTCATGTGTTTCCCGCTCTGGCTAGTGGTGTCTCCATTTTGGGTGGTGGTGTCCGGCTCTCCGGGTGTCTGTCTTTCCGTGTCTTCCTTCATGTGTCTCTCACTAGTGGTGTCCGGCTGTTCGGATGTCTTCTCTTTGCTTCCACTGGGCTCCCATAATTTTTCTCTTACCATCTATCTCCTGATTCATCTGTCTCCCGACTCATGTATCTTCAATCATCACTCTGCCTTGGTGTCTGATTCCTTCGCCTGTTCGCCCAAAGGCGTGTCTTCCATCATTTGTTTCTCACAATCTCCCACTTCGTTTGCCTCCCCATTCATATGTCTCCCCTAGTGCCGGCGTCCTGTTCTTGTTTCATCACGATTTCATTGTGATTGGTCCTTTTCTCCCTTTGTGTCTTTTTGTTGTCTCAGGAGTTACACCAGCATAGACCCCAGATAGCAATAACATGAAAAAACGTTGCTTGTGATTCATGCTGTTCTCAGTTGAGATGGACTAAAAATTGCCAACATCAGGAGCTAATAAAACCACAAACATGCACGCAGACGCTACGATGGATATGGAAAAATTGTTTGGGGTCTAAGGGGCTGTAATTTTTCAATGACATTCTCAGTAGCTGTTGAACATTTTTTGATTTTCCCTGTTTTGATTTGGAAAAATGATTCCAGTTGGGGAAGGCATCATTGCAGGGTTATCTGGAACTAGGCCGTCATTTTATATACACATCCTGAGAAACTGGTCGCAACTTTGAACAAACCAGTGGTGTGAAGGACACCGGTGGTACTAGGTCGAGTGAAATTTGGATAAAACATGTTTTCACAAGAAATCAAAAAGGTCAATCGCAAGTGACCCAGCAGTTCTTGTGGACTTGAAGTGTGCCGCTGCCCAGGTGCTGACTTCTGCCCTGAGGTGCTGGTGGGAAGTGAATCCGTGGTTTCAACAAGAATTGTGAGTTGTGCTTCAGAAGAATGACTGGAAAATAACCACGTTTTTTTTTGGGGGGGGGTCTGACTCGGTCTGACCCGATACCTCGAACCCTTTAGTCTTGGAAGTGTGCCCAGATTTCTGCTTGGTGGCGGGATCAAAAATCGAACCAGGCGATCTCAACATCGATTGTCTTCCCAGATCCTGTCAGGCCGGATGTGGAATTGTTGACAACCACATTGATCGGCTTTGAGGCCTGGTCGGGCGGGGACATGGGTGAATGCAGGGCTTAAGAATCAAACGCATGTAATATATATATAAATATACATACATCTAAGTTGAAGAGGTTTTCTGGAGCCACAAATTTTTTAGAAGCGCTTTGGATCAAAATTTTGCCTGACTTGAACCATGCCCAACTTGTTGCTGGATCCCAGAATGAAAGGCTGGTGGCAAGTGGCGTGCAGCGGTGCAACACCTCAAGGTGCGCCACGGTCAAGTCAGTTACATTACTAGCCAGTCCTGGGGGGTTATCAAAACATGAGAATAGAGATTTATGAATGATTTATGTATAGCCATTGTGTTTGGAATGTTTGGATTGGGGATGGATGAGCATAAACCATCTACCATGTTTTGACTCTAGTGGATTAATAGTTAACCAGCTAAATACCCAACAAAATGCTGGGTATTTATACGGAACATCTGGGTATAAGGAAAACTGATATGGACTGATATGGGATATTTCATGGCATAAAACTTGGACATATTCTCCAGTGAATTAGCAAAACAAGATGTAAAGCAACTTAGATCATTTCCCATCCGGAAAACGATCTACTGTCCTGGTGTTTTTTCACATCTAATTTTACTGGAGGTTGTATATGTGGTATAGATATTTTTTTAAATACATATTGACACACGAAAGCAGTATGTAGATAAATATATGCAGTGTATACACATAAAACCATTCTATAATGTATATACCCTCTGGTAAACTAACATAACTGTGGAAAATCACCATTTTTAATGGGAAAATCCACTATCAATGGCCATTTTCAATAGCAAACTGTTAGAAATTACCAGAGGGTACACATACTGAATACATAGTTCTCACCTCCTGGCTTCGTGGCCCAGTCAGCGTCAGGTCTTTCAGAGCTTTGCCCTGAGGGTCGATGAGACTGCCCAAATGGCTTTGACTGGTGCCCTGGCATTGAATATCAGGTGGCCATCCGTTTGATGTGGCTATGGCGTTAAGGAAATCATGGTGAATTTACCAGCAAACATGGGGATTTGGCGAGTTTTGGATGGTTTAAGACTCAGAATGTGGCATCCAATGGCGAAACGTCCCAGATATCGACTACCAGATCACCAACTATGGGCATGATCCACTGGCACTGTGGGTGAACAACCCGAGATCCAAAAGGTTTTGTGTCAAAATGATGCCAGAAAATCGATGGTTTACCCTCTGATAAACTAACAGTTTGCTATTGAACATGGCACATTTATAGTTGATTTACCTATTAAAACTTGTGATTTTCCATATTTATATATGTTAGTTTACCAGAGGGTAACACTAAATTGGAATTCATGTATGTATGCCTGCTTGTTGGCGTTTAGCATTCCATTCCAGGTGTTAATGTACTTTGCAGTGAAACTTGATCGTCAAATTTCACGTGGTGTAGACTTCCGGGCTTGTGTTCATGTTTTTTTTTCTCTCCTGCACAGTTGGGCAAAGGACGAATCAGTTACTAGTTGCTGTAGGTTCAGCATTGTGAGTTCTTTGATGGATTTAGCTTTCTCTATATTTGCTTAAGGGTTATTTGCTACTTGCCTTTGCCAGTGTAGGATACCGGGCATCCGTATGGCCATAATTGCCGGTAGATTTATTTTTTTCCCCCTAAATTTTCAGAGAAAGCCATCATGTCCTGCCCAAGGCGCCTACCGAAAGGCCTTGGCGTGGCAGGATGCCCATGCACTGCATGCCCTGCATGGCCTGACTGCTGAAGCGTCGCTGCAAAATGCCCTGCTGCAAACGTGCCCTTGGCGCCAGGCAGCACCGCGGCAGTTTTGGTACCAGCGGCTGGAAATTCTAAGAACATACCCACTATAAATGACCATTTTCATAATGGCTTAGCATGATGGAAACATGGGATGTTGTGAAATCTGCCCTCTGGTAAGCTAACATAGCTATGAAAAATGGCCATAGAAATAGTTGATATACCCATTAATAGCATGGTGATTTCCATAGTTTTTTGTACGTATGTTTACCAGAGGGTATGCACTGATGGTCAGTATTTCTGAGGCATCACCATTTTGGGCCGGTCTTTTCAGGTTAGTGAATCAGCTACAAAATCATATAAACATACAAAACACACATTTTTTTCCAGAGCAATTGGTAAATCTTGGCACCGGTTGAGGCGCTCTATCTCCTGAGCCGCATGGCAGCTCCAGATGTCCTGTCGTTGGGGCCTCGGTGCCCCTATGGTGTTGCCCTGACGGAGTAGGATTTCTTGGTTGGATTTAAAAATCTGGACAAGATGAGAATTCTGGAAGGGACCTTATAAAATATAAACACATCTTGAGGGAAGATGAGAGGTGGAAGGCAATCCCTTTTCTTGGCTGGAATTATATTGCACAGAAATTGTGTCCGACAGCGGAATGTTTGTTGAACTTGGCATCAATGGAAACATCGACATCGAGTTCGACTTTACATATAGATTCTCTATGATCCTGTCTGGTATCAGCAAGAATCGGTTGTGCCCAGTTGTGGCCTCTAAACTGAGTGGCTGCCGAGGTATGCCTTGGCTTTTGGGGATGGCTGTTTTGCTTCTGAAGTCTTGGTGAAAGCCCAGCACCTGGCTGTGGCGCAGCTCAAAATGGCCGCCCTGTTGAGATCCACTTGGGGGAGCTATTGGTTTGAAACACTAAAAACCAGCCAAAATCTGAAGTAACTATGGGATCTATGGGAACTGGACAGCCATGAATTGTAGACACTTGGAGCATGACATACAACTTCAAGAACATTTTTCCATGGATTGCACCTTGTGGTGTTGTTTCAATGGAGTTTGGTCTCGCCTGCCATGCAATATCTCAAGATGTGCACAAGAAAACAACCAACAAACTACAGACCTTCACCAAGTTGATCTCAAACCCAATGTCAATATACATAATATACACATGAACCATAGACACACACACACACAAACGGAGACAAAGACAGAAATTCATGGCATGACATCGCAAACATTTTCACCTTGGATCATGGCCCAACTCGCTCTGCCTTTCTGAAAAACCCGCCCCAAACCGATGCCTGGAAGATATCCTCCCGAGATTTCTGGAGGAAACCAGCCCATCTGGGAGATCCGCATCGGAAAACGGACAACGGCTGTGGTTTTTATGGGGAGATATGGGGACATTTCATGACATTTCGAAATGGGAACTGTTGTGTAGTTGTATGTTTTTTTTGTATATAAATATTGAATCCACTAATGGTTATCCATACAACTACATACAACTACATACAACTACAGTAGCTACGTAGTATCCAGCTTGTATCCATGCTATCCATTGAATGCTCCACCCCTCAGGATCCCAAAGCTCCTGCGGCCGACCTGGTTCAAAGGTGCCGTTGCCCGTGCGGGTGAGATTTGGGACCCCAACTTTTGAGGTGTCCGGGAAGTGGGGTGCAAATGGGGTGACAGCGGAAAGAGAAATGGATTCATCGAAGATCTTCGAATGGGAAAATGATGGAAACATCACCATCTTTGTTGATTACGTCCTATCGGTGGTTGGGGCCCCCCACTGTTCGTAAGATCCTCATAGCTGGTCAAATCTTCCTTTCTGTTGGTGAAATCCATGCAAACACCAGCACTGTTAGCGCTCCAAGGTAGAGGAAGCGTCAACAGAACGAGGTAGTTGCTCGGCCCAGGGCCATGGGTGATCGTTGATCCCCTCCTAATCTTTTTCCACGTTTATTTTTTCAACACCCATTTCTTGTTGATCAAAGAATTCAATGTCGTTCAAGAGAAAATCGAATCAAAACTATTGAAAAACCACTCGATTTCGGTGCATCTACCCACATCTACCCCTATTCTTGTGGCCATGCTCCGAGGTTTGACCAAGGACCAGGCCTTAGCCTTCTTGGCCTTAGGACCAGGCCCAGTCCGGATGATGGTGGATGGGGATGGTTGATCTGGAAAAACCAATGGTTTGGTTGGTAGATGTTGGTTGGCATGATGGTTTTTGATAGGGTGATACAACTAAAAATGCTTTGGTAGATGATGGTTTTTGATAGGAATTCTGCAAAATGATACCTATAGCCTATATAGTTAGCCCGGTTAGCCCTTGTACTGAAGGACCCTCAGAAGCCCTGGTCATCAGGGCCGTGATCATCAGTGATCATCATGGTTGAATTTTGAACCCAGGAAAGATCAGAGATGGAGCAGATGGATCAGAAAAGATTCTCATATGGCTATGGATCAATACCTATTAATACCATTTTTAGGGGAATTAACATCCATTTACCAGCTATTTTGATGTTCACCAGGGGTACAAGGTTTTGACCCACTGCCATATGGTTTAGACGAATTTCTGAAGCTTCGGGACATGTCTGGGTGACCCCAGAACTTGGAGCTGATAAAAGGGGCCTCTGGGATCCACTTCCTGCAGATACTTCGCAGCATCGAAGCGAGGAGGGATCGGACGGAGCCGTGTGCGTCCCCATTCTTTCCCACAAAAGAGCATCCAGCTGCAGTCATGACTCACATTGTTGGATACTTTTCAACAAATCCTATTACCCTCTGGTAAACTAACATAACTACGTATGGAAAATCATCATTTTTTATGGGAAAATTAACTATAAATGGCTATTTTCAATAGCTATGTTTGTTTACCAGAGGGTATATATATATATATTATATATATCCTATCACTATTGCAAGGATTATGATTGAGTCGTGTCGCCAAACGTGCTGGGCTTGACCTCACATGGATGGTGGCCTTCTTGACGTTCCGGCAGTTCCGGCAGTTCCGGCAGTTTCGGCACAGCCACTGTTTGCGGATGCTATTCCAAAAAGGAACATGGGATTTTCCATTCAGATGGGGTCACCAGAAACCCCATTTTGTGATTCGACTGCAATCTGCAACTGTTTGCAACTCCGAAGCTTAAACGTGCAAACTTTCGTTGATTTCTCGTTTGTAGGCCCATTGTTCCAAAGATCATCCCACCATTTATCACCATTTAGCAGGCTCCCACAGCTCAATCCCGTCGGCCGAATCCCTCATCGATTTTGGGCTAGTGCCTGCCGCTTGGCAACAGGATGGGACCTGTAGCTCTGACGGCGGCCGGGGCAATGTCAAGGACGCGGTTCGTTGATCTGAGGATGGCTTCAGCAACAACAATGGGGATGAATATTCATAAGCATGGAAACAAAAAGACAACATAAATGGAGGTTGAACCAACAAACATTTGAATTGAACACCATAAACTTAGGATCGAATGATGAAACCCGGAAGAAGTAGGGATTAAAACCAGTAGAAATAGGCACACAACAGCAAACAAGAGGGTGGGGAAAATCACGGTGCTTTAGGTATGAAGTATAGAGTATAGAGTAGCGAAATCATACAAGGTGCAACTGGGTTGTTTCCCAAAGCAATCGGGATGCAGTTGGGAGGGCATTTTCTGTCGTGGGTTTGTCCCACAACAGGCAACGGCATGATATTGGATCAACGTTTCAGGACAGATCCAAGCATCCACATGGCTGTTCATTCATAGCAAATTCCAATGATATTTTTGTTGCTTAAACCAATTCCCAATGACAGCCTCCATTGATAGTTGTTGGTCACCTCCCATTCCTTTGTGGTCGCCTTTGCTCTGTGAGGACTTACAAGAGCGGCGTGGGCGCAGAGATTCTGGCGACTTTAGGGTTCCGCCCTTCATCCACACCAGGAGGCAATGCTCCATGTTTCCCCTGTCACTGGCTGAGTCTTGCTGTATGGTGGACACATCTGGCCGGTAAGACACTGAGGTCTTGGGAATGTGATAAAAATTGATAAAACCCATGCCTGAAGTCACTATACCATCTCCAAGCCGAACATGAACAGGCGGTAGAAACCAGCGTTGGTAATCTAGCAATTCGACTGCAATGACATCTGGCTTCAGAGTGGTGCCAATCTTTTTCCATACTCAGTCGGGGTTATGAAAGAGTGGGGTGTTGGACACATCCATGGAACTGCACATGGGTGGTCACGTCAATTCCGAACGACAATCCCATAGATTGTTTCCAATTTGCAATTCAATCAGTTTCCAATGTTTACGATGATCATCCGAAGGTGTTTCCCTTGCGTATTTTCCAAGTCTTCTTCGTTCCCCTTGCGGCGCTGCCACTGAGGTCTTGTTGGAAGCCGTGAGAAGCGACACCGAAACGTTTTGCGGACGAACTCGTAACTTTGGGGTTTCCGTTTAGTCATGGGAGTACCCCCAAATCATCCAAAATTACCCTCTGGTTATGTCAAAATAGCTATTGAAAATGGCCATTGAAATAGTGGATTTTCTCATGAAAATCGCATGGTGGATCTTTCCCATCAGTTTTTTGTTAACGTTGACAAGGCCGGGTCGTTTGCAAACAGCAAACAGCATAGTATTGAAACCCAGGACTTGGGGATAATTCTTTCAATATGCGACTGATGTTTTTTTGGAGAATATCTTAGAATCACAGTTTCATCAATCTAACAGTTAGACTCCTTGATAGTTGACCAAGAATGGATCAATTAAATACTTCAATTACATTCAATTACTTATACTTCATTCTTCAGAGAATGGTTGATTATGGTTGATTGGCATTTGAAACAAAGAACATCAACTTCCATTTTGGTTTTCCAATTTCCCCAATGATCATTTTTGGTCGCTTCCAATATCACCCGGTGATTTTGTCCATTTCGGTGAAATCTGCCAATCACCCGGGCGGAAACCGTTTCCTGCGCGACATGGACATTGGTGCGGTCCCGACATCGACGACCGAAGCAGATGCGTTTTGTGTTGAAAAAAGGATGTGACAGGATGTGGTTCTCCAATTAACTGGTTTGATGATGTTTTTACTGGTGTGATGATAGTAGTGGTAACTTACTTTTCTATCACGGGTTACAAAAAACAACTGGTTGGTGGTTTGGAACATGAATTTTATGACTTTCCATTCAGTTGGGAATGTCATCATCCCAAGTGACGAAGTCCATCATTTTTCAGAGGGGTAGGTATACCAGGTTGAAACCACCACCCAGAACTGGTTTGATGATGTTTGATGTAAAAGTCCGGCAATTGGGTAAAGCGATTTCAGTTACGTTTAAAAAAAAAAACAATTTTTGACAAGAAATATCGTGGTTTCCTGTAACTTCGCGCTTAAACCAAGCCGATGAAGTTCAGAACGTGAAGCTGAAAGCCGTTTTTTGCAAATTCCATGGCCTCACCCAGTCCCCTTGATATGATGGTGCGTTTCACGTGAATTCCCCAAGATCACTTGATATATGGGTGTTTTTTAAGGTCATCCAATGGTAGGTTTTATGGCCTTTATGGCCTTTCTGGCATTGGGTTTATCACATTGCCCAGATGGTACCGCATATTCAAGGCATATTCTGCAGTGTGAACCTAGTTCTTGTAGCATTGCACATGATGAACCATTGGACATTCCAAGGACATCCAAGGACTCTGTGTGGGAGACAGCCGACGTCGCAGCGCTGCAGCGCTTTGAGCCTGGCTCTATTGCAGAGAAATAAGTAGAAAAAGTAGTTGCTCTGCAAGTATTGTAAGCTGTTTTTCTACAAGAGCCACACTGTTTCAACACGCTGAACTGGCCACCATCAAAGGGTTGCGGCTTTTATCCACTGACCCTAGATCATGTTTTACATAGACAAAAACATCGATGCGTTCTTGATGTCAAACCCAGGATTCCCAGGATGTTCACGGATGAGACACAGATACCCTCAATCTAGGCATAACCCCCAGAAGCACGGGTTTAGTCGTGTACATTGGTCGCGTTGGTCACTGATGATTCAGGTGTGGATCTGTGAGGGACGGTGTGTAATGGGCGATGTCTCGCTTGTAACTCCTCTTTTCTTAAGGTCCAGACACGTCATGGTCATGGTCATGGTCATGGTCATATTGGAATGAGCAGATCAATTGAAAACTAGTGGCGTATGGCAAGTCTGGCAATTCCAAGACCAAGATGTTCTAGAGTTTGAGAAAGTTCATTGTCATGTTTGATGAGGAACTGAAAGGGCAAAGTCACTGGAATGTGTGAGGTGTGGCTTTGATGAGGCTAAATTTATTATGGTTGAGACGCAGCATGGTTGCATAGAGACCCAATGTCTAAATCATCAAAACAAATCTTGCATCACGAAGCGTCGCCCAGCAGCTGCTGCGCCCATGAAGCAACGAGCAGCCGCTTCGCCCTTGAAGCGACCATCAGTGTCCGCGTGCGCGCAAGAGAAGATCTCATGGCGTAGCATACAGCCCATGTGCAAGAGCCAAAGAACGGTATGACACCCACCCCACCCCACCACACCCCACCCCACCCCAGCACAGAGCCAGGAGAAGATCTGATAGGGGGTGGCATCATGTCTGCAAGTGCAAGAGAAGATCTCATACTCGTAGCATAGCATACAGTCCACGTGCAAGAGCGATCCCACCCCGCAACACGAGATGTGAGCAAACGGTCTGAGCTACACGTGTGAGCTTTTCCGACCCGCAAGTGAAACCTTTGCCTGTGTAGTATGCGTGGCAAAGAATTCTCAATTCTTTAGAAGGTTGATCGTCAAGGGGCTATTTACAGGTTTATCACGGGTTTATTTGGGGTATACCCATGTATACCCAATAATGAATTACATGTTATTAGCCCCATTGGGAAACAAATATATATATATATATATGGTTTATGATTCAGTTTGGCTTGACCATCCCAGTGAGAACAGTCTTTTATTCGCAGGGCGTAATACACTTGAGCCATGTTTCATCTAGCAGGTACCTCCAAATAGTGAGGGATTGGTAGCAAGACATCCAGACTGGGGAATCGAAATGGTTGAAATTATAAGTCCATGTCCATGGAACGGATGACACCAGGTGTCACAGGAGGGGGATCACTTTCTCGTGACCTACAAAGGCTCCAAAAGAGATTTACTGCTGGGTTATACCAATTTATATGAATTTACAAAACATACATATGTAATCATATGTATATATATATATTTATCATGCCCTGTTCTTATACCAGTTTCATTTTTTCCCGGTTTCACTTTTGGATCTATTTGGGGACCCGAAAAAAACCATGGCGCAGCCGCATCGCATTGGCTGTCAAGGTGGCCAGCGATGATGTGTGGAGTCCAGATCTTGAGGACCGTGGGACACATCTCGTGACAGCTCCAGATGGGTTTTCCCTGGAGGTACCCCCATAGCATCCCATAGCTGGATTAGATTAGTATGAAACACCTATGGCCATGAAAAAAAGAATCTCCATGGCCGGGTTTTCCCTGGCCAAAAAAAATGGAACATCCGATTAATTAAGATTAGGATGAATTCGGGGTACCCCCCATAAAATGAACACCTCCAGGCCCAGTGTCATGGGGAGCAGCCAACGAAGAATGATGTGAATTTGAATTTATATCATCAGGTTCCATTGTATGAAGCCGGTGATTTTCTGACGGGGTGAAAAAAAGTGCTTTGTGCTGTCGCTTTCAATGGACCTCGGGATGTTTGGTGCATTGTTTGTGCAGATAATATCATGAGATATAAGATATGATTCATGATCGTACGATTCCCATACTGCGATCTTTTCGTCAGAAGTATTTGTAGGGTTAGGATGGGTTAGGGCTGCCTGAGAATTCAGATCCATCTTTTTGGCCAACTTTCAGTGTTGGTTTATTTCCCTAATTTCGTGCATTTTTTTACCAAATACCCAATAACCAACAGAAGAATGGTGAAAGAAAAATGACTTGGCGGGAACACCAATATTTGGTTCCATTCAATCCCAATTGTTGGGGCATAAAATCACCATTTTGCCCGTGAACGCCGCTGTTTCTAACATCGCTGCTTCAGAGGTGCCATGCCTCACCTCAGGGCTGCCGACGCCTGATTCGGTGCAAGCGCAGAAGGAACGATTTCGCTGATATTGCAGATGTTTTATGGCTGGTTGGGGGTTTGGAACATGATTTTTATGACTTTCCATTCAGTTGGGAATGTCATCATCCCAAGTGACGAACTCATATTTTTCAGAGGGGTAGGTATACCCCCAACCAGAAGATGTTTTATGGGATTTGATGATAGGATTTACTGGGTAGGTTTCTAATGATGATGGTTTCCATGGGCTGGAAGGTCAATTTTCATGGATTTTAACATATTTTAACTAACATCTAGCCGTTTTTGAGGAATTTTCATGGGATTTTCATGGATTTTCATGGGATTTTCATGGGATTTTCATGGATTTTCATGGATTTTCATGGGATTTTTCATGTGGACTTGGAAGTTTACAACGGGGAACAACCTACGGGGTTTTACCAACCAACCGGATTCTGCGGGATGATCCTGAAAAAGTGGATGATTCCAACAGAAGCATCGAACATTTCCAGCAAGACATAGGACGATCTCAGCCACGAAACAGGGACTTCACACCCGCGCAGATTGTTACCACAGAAAATCTGGACACTTCAGAGACAAAGTGGTGAAAAGTCGAGATCTTGCCATAACAGAGAGACCCAGCTGTGAAATTCTTCGGGTCATGGTTTGGATGGCACTGATCAGCTGGGCCCAAGGTGATGGGCCCAGAATCGCCTCCAGACAATTGAAGAACATCTCTCTTTGGTGAACGGAAGTGATCGTTTAACATCGTTTAACCATGTTGATGCTGAAAAAACACACATACCTGTATAATCCTGTATAAAATCCTATAAATACAGATCTAAACATTGTTGAAAGATACACCGACCTATAAAATACATGTCTAAACATAGTTGTTTTACACGCTAAACATCTATAAACATCTATAAACATTGGCTAAACATCTCACATCTCAGGAGGCCCACGCGAAAGAGCTGGAGTTGGAGCTCCGGAGGGGTGTGGATCAGCTGTCCAAAGAGCACAAGAAACTCACGGAGCCGCGGCCGAACGGGCTACGAAGTGTGGGATTTTTGGTGGCCATATGTGGCCATTGGATTCCCAAGCTGTGACTTTTTTATCTTTTTTGAGTGAGGATGTTAGAGTCTATTAGAGTCTAGTAAAACAAATGAAAGCACGAGATTTGGGTGTGAAGGCTGACCATTACAACTTCAACATGGGGAATTTAGAGCCATAAACTCTGGGTGACAACGACCTCAACACCTGAAAATCACTATATTTCAGGTTGGTGAAGCAATATCAGCCGGATAAACGTGATGAAACCCACATGGGGACGGGTCAATACCTGATCCTAAAGGATCGTTGGAAACCAGGGATCCCTGAAACAGATAGCAGCTATACATAGGCGTGACCAGTCGTTGACCCACGGATGGCGATTCTACGTCGTCGCACGACCACTGGATGACTTGATGCTTCTGATATCTGCATCTGGGAACCAGGAACGGCAGAAAAACCAGAGGTAGGTAACATATGGCAACATTGCCAGCAGGATCATGATGATCATGATGATCATGGTCGCTAAAAGCCACCTTGCAGTCACGGGAACGGGGCATAACGGGGCGCAAGCAACGTGCATAGTCAAGCAGCAAAAAAAACCTCGCCAGCAGTGGACGATCACTTTTTTCCCCAAAGCCAAGGGTGCCATGATCCGATTCAAAGCATTTCCAAATGCAGGGACTCTAAACATCTCTAAACTCAATCACGAGCGTCACGTGACACCCACATTTCACTGGTTTGTTTTGGTTTGTTTCTTCTTTCCGTCCTGCCCGCGCGCTTCAATCAAGTTGCATTTTTTGCTCGGGGCTAAGGCATAAAGCGGTTTTTAGCGGTAAAGATGCGACAGTAGTGCCCAACCTTGTGAGTGTGAATATCACCAAATTTGGTTGAGGTTTAAAGAATGACCAGGCAATCTGCATCCAAACTATCCGGTCTTTTATTCTGACCTTAAACTCGATGTGGGCAGGACAATCTGCACGCCAACGCCAACCATCAACGAAGCCAGCCACAGCCTTGTAGCGATATGGAATGCATCCGTTATGTTTTTGAAACCACCGGCAGATGTGTTGGTTTCTTGAAGCCAGGGAGCTCAAAATTTATTGGCTTTCCGAGTCCAATAGACCAAGCTACCGTGGATTTGCTCCAAGTCACTTAGGTCTTGTTGACTGGCTCATGAGTGGATCCGCATGGTGATAGCCGAATCTCCAATAGGAAGCAGTTGCAGACTGACTCCAAGTAGGAGCATCGATGGTTTTCGTTCCAAGGTATAGTATTGCTCTGTCCAAAATGGTTTGGAGCCTCGGTGAGGATTGGTCAGATTTGCCAGAGAATAGCCTCTGGCAGCTGGCAAACATGGCACTGGACGTTCCCACGTAATCGGAAGATTTCGGAAAATCATGGAATTCGTGGGCAATTCATGTGGCTGTTCCTGTTGCTTTCTTTCTGAACCCAGAAATCCACGGAGAGAAAAGGGTGCCAGGGTCATAAGATACGGTGCAGTGCGAAAAAGGTGATTGATCCTCTGTTGACGACTGCAACCGGTGTTTCCAAATGATCCGAAAATGGGCGATACATCCCACTTGTAGAATGAGGATCTATGTAGATCTTGACTTATTCTTCCTCAAGTCCTCAACTATGCGAATCTGCAATGATATATATATATATATATGGAACCATATATATATATACAATATTATATATATGTAGAGATACACATATTCCTCAAATCACATAGGCATGATTCAAGATGACTTGGTCATTTGATGCACCTTCTCATGTCTTTCCCGCAGTCAGTCTTTTTCCGGGAAATCACATAACATATCTTCCAGATGAGCACACTCTTGGGGTCAATCATTCACATGGGGTGGATTACGACCTATATGATGAACATCGTTCTTCAGCAATGTCTTTTGCCGCCTAAGAATTCTTGGCTTTGGCCGTCAAGGTCTTACTGCAGCTGGTTATACCCGGGGATGTGGCCGTGGGAGGAATCGCCATGGTTGCTATTGGTTGATCATGTTTCTCCTTTCCAAGATAGCAAATTTGAAAGCGACATCCCACATTTTTATCATTTCTATCATCATTTTCCCTAGTAAAAATAGGGATTTTGAGACATCCCCCCACATTTGAACCCACGGCCCTTCCATCAGAACTTTTCTCCTAGGTCAAGGAGCAAGAGACCTTGCTGAGAGATCAGCCTGCAGCCCTAGCGGTTGGGACTTTTTTTATGTGAGTAAAACAATAGTAAGCCAATCTCGTTGGTGGTTTCAAACATTTTTTATTTTCCCCAATAGTTGGGATGATGATCCAAGCTTACATAACCATAGTTGTAGGGTTTATATAATCTGGTTGGTGGTTTCAAACATGACTTTTATTTTCCATTTCATATATGGGATGTCATCCTTCCCATTGACGAACTCATGTTTTTCAAGATGGTTATTGCACCACCAACCAGAAGATAGTCTATGAGGATTTGACTATCAAAGACATGGATGATATAGTTGATAGATTGGTTATTGATGTTGATTGGTTATTACTGTGAGTAAAACAAACCCAATTTCACCATAAATAGGTGAAATAGATGGTATAGGCCATCAAAATGTGGGTGGTTTATTATTTTCACTGACGTTATAGCAAATCCCACACTATTACCTTCTGGTAATCTAACAGAGCTAAGGGAAATCACAATGTTTTGATGGGTAAATCATCTGCAAATGTGGTATTTTGTATAGCTATGTTAAAGTACCCGAGGGTACATACCCTCTGGCTGTCTACCGGTTTGCCATGGATAATGGATAATGGATAATGATGGCAAACGCAACTTGCATGGGTCATTTTCCATGGCAAACTCTTGACCAGAGGGTAAGCCATTCAGCTGTGTATCCCATCAGTGTGCACTGTATGTTTTGAAATATGAGCAGTCACCCATTTTAAGAAAGCTTAGTAATCATATTGTTCATCTGCATTCCTTTGGGCCGAGTACCAGGTGCTGGCTGACCACACAACTTGATTTGGCACTCTAGAGGAAGATCGACGCTGAGTGTTGTTCTCCCAAAGCTTGTTATATGATTACATCCTTTTTGGTTGCCAAAATCAAAGACGTTTGTGTCTTATGACTCATTGTGTCTTGTGGTTGTACCAGTACACTTCTGAAAGTGTTTGATTAGCCATGTTCGCCAGATGTGATCCCCAGTTGAAAATCGTCACGCTTTTTTTGTTTGTGGTCTCCAGGCTCTGGGACCCCCTGGGACCATGATCGGATCGCCCCATGATTGGATCCTGCATGCTGCATGTGGATAGAAAAAGGTTGCCCCAATAAATGGTTGCTCCCTCCAAATAATCCAACGTACATGTATAATCATGTATATATCTAATATATAGTTATATACATTCAGAATATTACTGTTTGCAAAACCATGGTTCCTTAAATTCATATTCTCCATCTGCGATGCCAGAACTGTAGGATCATAACAGACACATGATATCCTTACGATAATCCCATAGGTTTTATATACTCATTTTTAACTATTGTGCCCATATTCCTATGGGGTTATCCCTGATATTCATCGCTTCACATCATCTTTTGGGAATTTTGCCATCAAAGCCTTGCAAGAATCCCACAGTAAAGAAAAACAGCCACAATCCTACTGTAAAAAATCCCATGAAGACCATGAAATCCCACCTGCAGGTGCAGTTCCATGGAGTTTTTGTGGTTCGTTCCCATCCAATTTTTGTGGGTGATTTAGCCATAGTTTTTTCGGGGCCCCATCTCCCGACCTAGGTTATAATCCCATAGTTATACCAATTAACAACCATTAATAACCATTATTAACCACTATAAACCATTATTAACTATGGGATTATAATCATGGTTATAATGGTATAATATGGGTATAACTATGGGTTAGAATAACCATTATTAGCCATCATCAACCATTATTAACCACTATTAATCCATAGTTATACCCATTTCTTTTCACCTCTGGCCTGCCACGGCCAGGCACGAGGCGCAACTGCGAGAACTGCGCTGGATGGCGCAGCGGCAAATTGGTGAGTTGGAACGACAGGCTGAGTTGGACCACTGCCATCACTGCCCGCGGATGGTTGAGATTTCAATGATTCCAATGAAATAGTGATTTTCCAATCTATTTCAAGGATTGGAATCATTGAAATAGTGATTCCAATGATGGTTGAGATGTTGGAAATAGATTGAAATAGTGATTTTCCAACATTCCAACAGTCTTGTTCTGATTCTTTAACATCTTCTTATTGCTAATTATTTGTTTCTATTTCCATGTTGAGCTGAATCAACTTGATGGTTTTATGTTTATTCTTTCGTAAAGAGATAATTCAAGTTTAATTTCGGGTGTCCAGTATAGATGCTTGATATGGTTGATGGGTTTTGATGGTTGATCATATGGTTGATGGTTGTTCGATGGTTTTTGAACAATTGATTGGAGAGTTGGTGTTTGCACTTGGAAACTTTTGCCTTCTGTGGGATATCTAGGATCCAGGTTATCATTCATGGGAGATGTTGGTTAAATTTTTTTCGGACTTCAGATCGTAATCCATGAAGTTTGGCCCAGGGCCCCAAACCCGCCACAAAAGTTTGGTCCTCATAAAATCTGATGGAATCTGGCAAAATTACATCAAGAACTTGTAGACTTTCGCCAGTTTTCAATGAAATTCTCCATCCATTTTTGGGGCCGTGCCAGGCCGAATTGCTGGTGAATGCTTGGCAGGAACCGAGCACTTCTTGTCCACAAAAAGTCATGATTAAAACTTTGAAAACTGAAGTGCATGGGGTTTCGCAGTCCTACTGGTAATACAGTAGTGGAAAAAGACATGCTTGAACGCCTTCTGTTTGGAATAGAGTGAGATCGGAGATGTTCCCACGATATATGTCACTGCCTGGGAGTGCTGCGAAAGGACCAAGATGGAGGAACTCCGCATTCCCATGCGCAGTGGGCAGCTCAGAAAGTAGAGGTTACATTGTCAAGATGTATCAAAATGACAAGATTTGATGACCAGAAAGGAGGATCAAAATCTCCAATTTTCTATGGCTCAAGAGATAGGATGGGCTGCAAAGTTGGTCATTTGCGCCGGACAATTTGCTGCTGGATACCAGGCCCCTTCAACCACGCCCTTCCCAAGTGCCACTGCCCGGCCCGAGAGCGTCCTGGCTGTGATGCAAAGGGTTAAAGGGTTGGGTCACTTGTTCTTACCCTCTGGTAATTTAACATAGCTATTGAAAATGACCATTTATAGTGGATTTTCCCATTAAAAATGGTGATTTTCAATAGCTATGTTAAATTACCAGAGGGTATGTCTCTTTTTCCCAGGGTAAAAACCAACCAATGATGAACTCTGCCCAATCAATTTGGGGCTAAAAACCATAGCTTCGGGTAGATTTTCCTATTAAACCAATCCATTCACTGCTTCTGAACGCTCAAACCCAGGTCCGGGCGAGCGATGTGGTCGCGCACACCGTGCAGGCCGGCCCTTGCAGTGATCTTGTTAATCTCCGGGGATCAACTTCCAATTTCTGGGTAAACGATCTTTCGTTCCGGACATCATCAGCCATCTGTGATAAAGAAATCTTGTTTTCCATGATGGTCATCTGCGATTTCATCTACAATCGGAGCCAGACAGAAAGGAGAGAAACAGGATAGGATCGAAGGAGTTCTTTCCTGTGAATTACAGCTGTCACTCACAGGCAAAGACTACGCCATTAAACAACACCTCTAGTGACTCGCCGATTGATCCTTTCATTTGTTTAATCATTTTTTATCAACTTGCACGTCCATGTCGAGAGCTAGTAGCAGCTAGATTGCTCGTTGAGATTTCAGCCATAGATGGGGAATTGAACCATGTTTTGTTTGGTAAGGTGTCCATTTTTGAAGGGTAAGACACATTCTACTGCGGTTGAATCTCCATTCTGGTGGTTACTGTAAATCTGGTCAAAACCTCATTATTGATGTTTTTTATTATCTCCATTTTTTGTGATCAAAATATGTTAAGACCACATTTCTTGGTGGCTCATCCGTTCGTCGCTGCCTTCCGTTCTTAGGCAACTCCATTGGCCACGCCAGCGACGATGCCACAGGTAGATCAATCAGCGTATGGGCTTAAATTGTTGTAGGGTGTTTTAGAGTACATCTAATGGTTAAATTATGATTTTGGTCGGTTCTGGTTTCAATGGATTACATATACATATATATATAAATATTATAACCATGTATGTATATAATCTCTCTCTCTCTCTATATATATATACATAGATAATAAGGACAAACATGGTAAAACTGACCTAGAGGATGATCTTTGCCCAGATGTGCTATGGTCCACCAAGGTGTTTTTTTTGATTCATCCCCCAATTTTGATGGGGGATACCATGGTTCTGCATATGGTAAAGCCAACCATGATTTTGAGGACTACTAAACGATGGGGTATATAATGGTCAACGATATGATACATATATATATATATAGAATGAGTAGATGACCAAAGATTAATACCTGTGACATTACAAGATTGTTGGGACGGTATGTATTTAATTTGATGAGTATTTGTCGAGCTCTCTAGCTATCTATTCATCTATTCATCTATACATTATGTATCCGTCTACAAGTAAACCGATAATACATACAATAGATAAATTACCCGATGGACAGTTGATAAATCCATGCAGCTATACATCTTTCCACCCATCTACTCTTAAGTCCATAGTTACATTCGCAGATTAGTTTGTATCAGATCAGTCAAAGAGATTGTATTATTAGATCAAGATAGCTAGATAGCTAGATAGCTAGGTAGCTAGGTAACTAGGTAGCTAGGTAGCTAGGTAACTAGGTAGCTAGGTAGCTAGGTAGGTAGCTAGGTAGGTAGCTAGGTAGGTAGCTAGGTAGGTAGCTAGGTAGCTAGGTAGCTAGATAGCTAGGTAGCTAGATAGCTAGGTAGCTAGGTAGCTAGGTAGCTAGGTAGGTAGCTAGGTAGGTAGGCAGGCAGGCAGGTAGGTAGTTGGATAAATCAATCGATGAGATACCCTCCAGTAAACTAACAAAAAAACCTTTGTCACTAGATCACCTGCAGGCGGGCTCCATGCGCCTTGCAATGCCCGCCCGTCCGGGTCTCACCCAAAACGTGCTTTTGGTGTCGGTGGTGTTTCCTGGTGGTGGGGTGGTTGGAAGGTTGGATTTGCCGGGGGAAAGGGTGGAACATGGTGAAATGGGGTATGCGGCGTGAGCTATATTGTATAATTATATAGACATGTACAGAACACATATATTTAAGCAACAAAGACCTTCTTTTTTGCCATATTTTGGAAGCTCTTCATATTGCGAGCTGCACAATAGTGGTTATGAAAGTCACAAACCACAGGTTCAAACACGGCAGATCCTAGTCAAACAGGGCAGATGCACCAGTGGTGGTAGATTCCATGTATCCATATGGCTTTGTCTGAAAATGTCGGGTTAATATTCCCATAGTTTAATAGCCATTTCAAAACGGGATTTTATGATCAGCAAAACCATTGGGTTTAGGGGTACACGACATTTTCAGACACACCCATATGCTATCCATTGCTCGCCCCTAGATGCCCCTTAGCTCCCAGTGGCTCCAGGCAAATCTGGTCTGAGTTTGTCGTCCCGAGCTCAGACGTGACGTAAGGGGGGAAGGATGGCCAAGGGTGACACATAGGATTTGAAAACTTCCGAAAGTAGGGATGTGGTACCCCGAAAAACCTATGGTATCCTATGGTTTTATAGCCCACTTACTAGTAGAACTGCACCATTTCAAGTATGTTTGATCAGCAGCACATATCAGAATGTGGATAAAAAACATGATTTTTAAGCAGCCAACATTTTGCAGTTGAACTAAGGGGAAAATCTGACGGATTGGTCCTGGTGATTTTTGAGAGATGCACCTCCTGCCAGAAAAAAGATCTGGACAGGATGATATTCGCACGGTTTTGATCGCCAGCAAAAATGCTTCAACTGGTGATCGTTGGTATTGGTTTTGATCTACTTAGCAGTCAGGAATTTTATGTAACTTTTTGTGTTTTTTTTATTAGAAACAATTTCAACCCCATCATATATGATCTTAAAATAGTATTGGTTTAGCTTCGGAAGACCGATGTTAAAAGATGTTGTCAAGGGGCTGTTGTCTTCCGGGGCTAAGAAATGTTCACTCATGAGCTAACATAGATCTGAAACATGGACTTAAAAAGAGGGAACTTTCCCTGGTGTCATCGCTGGTGGAATGGGAAAGCCATCAGTTTTCCTGGGAGGCAGGGAAACTGGCAAGTGTCAAAAAAAGGCTGTTGGCACCATGAAAAAAGGGCAGCAACCCCTTCCTAACTTCCCTGAAACAACCACAACTCGCTACTGTTCTCCATCATCGTGCTTTTTCCTCCGGTTTTACCCTCTGGTAAACTAACATAACTATGGAAAATCACCATTTTCAATGGGAAAACTCACTATAAATGGCAATTTTCAGTAGGAAAACTCACTATAAATGGCCATTCTCAATAGCTATGTTTGTTTACCAGAGGGTATAGTGCATTATTTCCAGTGGTTCATCTGTGAAAACATCCCCGGTGTCATCAGCTCCGCTGCAAAGTTCACCATCCAGGCAACGAGGAAGCATTGCACGCGTTGCGGTGCGACCCGCGACAGTGATTTGTTGGAACCCTGCAACTGGAAGGGGCACGAAATTTTCAGTGGCTTCTCAACATCAAAAACATGGGTATCATATGTTTCAACGACCGAACTTCGAGATTTTGCACCCCACAAATAACCTGAAATAATTAGCAATGATTTGAGGTTTCATGTTCGGTTTCCAGGGGTGTAGTCAGTATCCAAAAAGCACTCGCCAAAAAAAAACAACAACCATATGAGAAGTAATCCCAAAACACCAAACACCTACAAAGGTATACTTCTGGAACGCCCTCAAACAGTGGGGATGGATCAATACCTATGAGACCCTTGGAATGCAAGTATCAATATCCATTTGAAGCAGAAATGCCAGCTATTTGGATGTAAAAACTAGGGCAGCAGAGTTTTAACCCATATACCCAATGTCTAGGGGTGGTTTCTCATACATATAAGTCCTTACAGCATCGAAGTCTTCGTCGTGCAACTTCTTGCAACTTGTTTTGTACGGCACGGTGTAGCTATGTGATGGTCAGATCTGAGGGAAAGGAAACGGAAATGCCTCTCCAGCCTGTTGCACTCTGAAAATGACCCATGGTTCAACATGTTCAGGCTTCTTGAGCTTTGGTTCCATTTCAGGCATGTTTAACATCACTTGAGCAGTGCTCAAAATCCCTTTTTGGATGGGGATTAGTTCGGGTTGTACTACCCGATATATTGAGAATGATCACAATCCAGGAGCTCTGACCATTCCTCTGACCAGTTGGAATATTTGGGGTTCCAAAACCATGCTCTCCATTGGGTGGGTCTCCAAAACTAACCCAAAACCATTGGTTCCATGGGTGAACTCAACGGTGCCTGATCTGCCAGGCGGGCTCGCTGGGGTCCCAAGTTGCCGCGGTTGTTTTCAAGTGACGCCAAGAGTGTTGTTTTTCTTAGGGGGTTGATAGTACTCGTACATGATAGCTAAAAGAGACACATACACACACACATGTATACTGTATATATATATATATTACACACCTGTACGATATGAGAATCACATATCAGTTGTTATCGGTAACTCAGGGTGGCAACCCCCACAATCAACCAGCAGGATATTTTTCACGGCTGAGCACAACTGCCAAGGTATTCCCCGCCTTACTCGGTGGTGGGCTCAAGATGCTGTGGTTTTGAGCCCGGCTTACATATGTTGGATCATTGTTGAGTCCCCAAACTATCCCAACTAATGACATTTTCCCACTGCATTGTTGCTGTTCAGCACCAAGTGGCAGAATTTGCCATGGAATTCCGCCCGATCCGTCAGGCGGTGCAGGTTGCTCGGAGTGCATCCTCCGTGCAAGTCATTCAGGCATGGCTTGGGGCAGGATGAGCTTTGGAGATCCAGGGAAAAATGGGAAGTTTTTCAGCGGCAAAAATGGGAGGCTTCGCCAATGAACATGGGAAGTGCTTGGAACAGGGTTTAGGATGTGGTTTAGTTAAGTGAGAATTTTATGGGATGTTTCAGAAAACCACTTTTCAGATAGATTTGTGAATGTTTTGTCAAGACTCAAGACCTATGGGACCTTCGGAACTGCCCTGAGCCAGGCGCAGCCAGTGGTGAGGCACGAAGACTGGGGCAAAGGATCCCCTTTACAACATGGGCAAAAAAATAGGAGCCGCCTATAGGTTGAAAGTCATGCCCCGTGTCAAGGCGCTAAAGAAATATAGGGAAACTGGCAAAGAACCATGGAGCATCATGGAACAATGTGTTTGGTCAAGTCTTGGGCAATTTGTGGTAGCGAATCACACGCGGCTTCTATCAATTAGTTTCTATCACTTACCCCCCAGCAAATTGATATAGATCTGGACCACTAAAACTTTGCCCGCCTTTTCTAGATCATTTTCCTTGGGCAACCATGGCTTTCCTTGGATCTATCTTAGTTTTTTGGAGGGTATATATATATTATATCCCCAAACATATCCAGTTTAGGTTTGGAGTGGAAAAAATCTCCAGTTGCACATGATCCGAGCTGGGTGTTGAGGCCATGCTCGATGCGATCACCCATTGCCATGGCTGCGCCGGCGCAAACTGTTGCGCCTGGGGTGCATGTGCGGCTGTGACGGCGAGTCAAACAGTTGGCTGCGAGTCGTTGGGTGCTGAAACCCTGGGAACTCAAACCCTGGGCGGCGAGTCACACTAAACCCGGGGTCTACACCGGTAAATCCATGTAAATCCCCCCGCTGGTGAATGGAGAAGAAAGGTCATCACCATTTTTCACAGCGGACCAAAGAGCTCGGCTATTTTCCCAAAATAGTGATGACTAGGGAAACTTGGGGACACCTGCAATCTACATAATTACATGTTTTTTTTTTTTATGTTGAGTTGGCAACCCAATGTGATTTCAGGGTCCATGCACCTTGTTCAAGAACAACAGGTGCTTGCGGCTCTGAGCTGTTGTTTTTTCCCGTTTGTTGGTTCTGCAGAATACACCCTGAGAGCGTCACGACTTAAGATGATGCCACCAAACCGGCTGATTTTTGTGCCCGTAGTGTGCGACCTACCTGTTGCGAAGATTGTGATGTGAAGCCTGAACTCAAAAACCTTAGCTGATTAAATAACGCGAGCACCTCCATATTGCTGCCATCAGTTTGCTCTTAATATCACAAATAGGAAAAAGTAACCTCCAGAATTTTACAAACAGATAGAACCGTAGTTTTCCTTACTATATATTTACTATGTATATAGAATGGGCTAGCGCCCTGGTGCCGCCGACCCCCCCTATTTGGGGGGTCCTGTAGAGAGAGGGAGGGAGAGAGAGAGAGAGAGGGCTTGGTGGAAGCTGCCGCGAGGGATTTGGAGGGTTTTAGGGGTTTTAAGGGTTTGAATAACGGTTTGAAGGCTGGCAAACGCCCTAACAACAGAGGGCTATGCAGGCAAACGCAGGCAAACTGCGGGCTGCAACGCTGGAACAGCAAAGGCTTACGGCCAGAGGGCTTGGTGGAAGCTGCCGCGAGGGATTTGGAGGGTCTTAGGGGTTTGAAGAGTTTTAAAGGTTTTAAGGGTTTGAAGGCTGGCAA